>Ga0209526_10000047_pt1 | contig 68153 bp, 59 predicted proteins | sample JacPinW_OM2H0_M1_FD_188566 | JGI IMG/M metagenome (GOLD analysis project Ga0209526, IMG submission 188566) | Forest soil microbial communities from Algoma, Ontario, Canada - Jack Pine, Ontario site 1_JW_OM2H0_M1 (SPAdes) (version 2) | ecosystem: Environmental > Terrestrial > Soil > Boreal... | reverse complement strand
GGCGCGAGGAGGCCGGGGCGCTGCTCGAGCGGGTGGGGCTGGTGGGCCGCGCCGACCGCCCGATCCGCAAGTTCTCCAAGGGCATGGTGCAGCGTCTCGCGATCGCGCAGGCGCTGATCGGCGACCCCGGCATCGTCATCCTCGACGAGCCGATGAGCGGCCTGGATCCGATCGGTCGCAAGGACGTGCGCGACCTGATCCTGCAGCTCCGCGAGGAAGGCCGCACGGTGCTCTTCTCCACGCACATCCTCCCCGACGTCGAGGCGATCTGCGACCGCGTCGGAATCCTCGTCGAGGGCAGGCTCACCGATTGCGGGGCGCTCGCGGACCTAGTCGCGCCGGGGGCGCGGGCGGTCGAGCTGGTGGTCGAGAACGTCGCGGCCGACCTGGTCGAGAAGCTCCGCCAGGACGGCGCCCGCGTGCTCCGGCGCGACCGGGCCACCGTACTGACGTTTCCCGACGAGGCGCGCGCGCGCGCAGCGCTCTCGGCGGCGGTATCGTCGGGCGCGACGGTGGTCTCGCTGACGCCGCACCGCCGGTCGCTGGAAGAGCTGTTCGTTTCCCGCGCCCGCGGGAAGGCGGCGACCTCTTAGTGGGACAGTAGATGCAGGATCTCGCCCGCGGCCTGCCGGTGGCGTTCACGCTCTGGGTCTTCGCCGTCGGCGCCGTGGTCGGCAGCTTCCTCAACGTGGTGATCGCGCGGGTGCCGAAGGGGCGGAGCATCGTCTCGCCGGGAAGCCGGTGTCCGCGCTGCGGAAGCCCGATCGCCTGGTACGACAACATCCCGGTGCTCTCCTGGATCCTGCTCCGCGCGCGCTGCCGCAACTGCGGCCTCCCCATCAGCCCGCGCTATCCGCTGGTCGAGGTGTTGACCGGGGTGCTCGCCGTGGCCGTGGTCCAGAGGGTGGGTCCCAGCTGGACCGCGGTCGGGTACTTCGCCTTCGCCGCCACGCTGGTGGCGCTGGCATATATCGATCTCGACACCTGGCTGCTGCCTCACCAGATCACCTGGCCCCTGCTGGCGCTCGGCCTGGCTTCGCCGCTCTGGAATCGCGAGTTGACCTGGATCGAGTCCTTCATCGGAGCTGCCGCCGGTTTCGCGCTGTTCGCGGCCATCGCCCTCCTCGGCGAGAAGGTCCTCAAGCGCGACACGATGGGCTGGGGCGACGTGTGGCTCCTCGCCGCCATCGGCGCCTGGCTCGGGTGGCCCGCGCTCCTGCCGGTCGTCCTGCTCTCGGCCGTCCAGGGGGCCGTCGTCGGCAGCGTCCTGCTGGCCCTGCGGCGCGAGCCCGACCGGGCGCCTCCGCCGGACCCGGTCACCCCCTCGAGCGACGACGACTGGGTGCCGCCGAAGCACGCGGTCCCCTACGGCCCCTTCCTCTCGCTCGCGGCGCTCGAGTACCTCTTCTTCGGCGATCGCCTCGTCACGGGGTGGAACCACTTGCTGTTCCGGCTGCTCTCGTGACGGGCGAGCGCGCCAGCCTGCGCCTGAGGCTCCTCGCCATCGTGGTGGCGGCGGCGATGGTCCCGATCGCACCGCTCACCATCGTGCTGCTGCTCCAGGTCCGCGACGCCCTCTACGCGCGCGGCATCGCCGACGCGCGCGCGCGTCTCGCCGACGTCCTCCAGCGGTGCTCCGGCGGCACCTGTCCCGACGCCGCGGGGGTGAGGAGGATCGACCGGCCGTGCACGGCCCGCAGCGAGCGGGTCGGCGAGCTGCTCGTGCTCTGCGAGGACGTTCCAGGAGGCGGCATCCAGCTCCGCCAGGATCTCCGGCCCATCCGCGAGCAGCTCGCCACGCTGGACCGCCGCATCCTCGCCGTGCTCGCCCTCTTCGTGGGCCTGCTGGTCGCGATCGCGGTGTGGCTGCTGGAGCGGGGGGTCGGGCGCAGGCTGGAGCGGATCGACGCGGCGCTGGAAGCGGTCGGGGCGGAGCAGCAGGGTCCGAATCTCTTGCCCGAAGGCGGCGACTCGGTCGGTCGCGTCGGGGCCGCGGTCAACCGGTTGGCGCAGCGGCTGCGAGACGAGCGCGGCAGGACGCGGTCGCAGATCGAGGCGCTCGAGGCGGCGAACCAGGAGCTGCGCGAAGCGCGGGAGGACCTGGCTCGCAGCGAGCGGCTCGCGAGCGTGGGACGCCTCGCCGCCGGCGTTGCTCACGAGGTGGGGAACCCGGTCTCCGCCCTGATCGGCTACGCCGCCCTGATGCGCGAGCGGATCGCCCAAGGGAAGGACGTCGCGGGCTACACCGAGCGGATCGAGCGCGAGGCGTCCCGCATCGACCGGATCCTCCGGGACCTGCTCGAGCTGGCGCGCCCTCCCGCCGCGCTGCAGGCCATCGATCTGCGCCGGGCGGTCGAGGTCGCGCGCGGCGCGGTGGCGCCGCAGCATGCGAAGGTCGCCTTCGAGACGACCCTGCCGCCGGATCTGCCGCCGGTGCGGGGCGACGAGCACTACCTTTCGCAGGTGTTCGTGAATCTCATGACCAACGCCGCGCGCGCCGGAGCGTCGCGCGTGCGAGTGTCGGCGCGGGCGGCGGACGGCGGAGTCTGGGTGGAGGTGGAGGACGACGGGAAGGGCATTCCGGCGGAAGTGCTTCCGCGGCTGTTCGAACCGTTCTTCACCACCGCCGCGCCGGGGGAGGGCAGCGGGCTCGGTCTTGCCCTCTGTCACGCGACGATGGAGCGGTTCGGCGGGAGCATCGCGGCGCGGAACCGGGGCGGCGTCCGCGGCGCCGTCGTCGAGCTGCGGTTCGTCAGCGGATCTGCTCGGCCCGGAGCGTGATCGGATCGAGCACGAACGCCGGCCGGTCGGGAAAATGCGGCAGCAGCTCCGCGTTGCGCGCGCCCTTGTCGATCGCGCGCACCAGGTCGGCCTTCAGCAGATCTGGCTCGTTGTAGGTGAGGTCGGCGTTGCCGTCCCAACCGGGGGGATACCGGATGAACACCAGCGCGTGGCGCTGGCGCAGCCACTCGAAGGCGGGCTCCCAGCGGGCGTAGACCCAGCCGCGCTCCGCCGCGTGTCCCAGGACCAGGCGCAGCTCGCCGGCGATGTCCACCGCCGTCCACACCAAGGGAAGCGCGAGCAGGCAGCAGGCGGCGAGCGCGAGCGGCCGCCGCAGGCGCAGCGCCCCGCGCACCGCCATCTCCGCGCCGGCCGCGGCGGAGAGCGCGAGCCAGGGATAGAGCTCGAGGTGGTAGATGGCCCCGCCGTAGTGAAAGGTCAGCGACGCGGCGAAGAACGCGAGCGCGAACACCGACGACGCCCACAGCGGCGTCCAGAACAGCCCGGCCACGGCGAACGGGACCACCGGCCAGGCCGGGGCGAGGTCGGCCACGATGCGCAGCCGCCGCAGCGTCTCGGCCGGCAACCGCCGCCAGGTGTGCTTGCGGCGCTTCTCCAGGAATCCGTCGTAGAGCACACCGAGATGCGCCGGGAACTCGCGCTCGGCGCGCACTTCGCGGACGGGGCCGATCCCCGGTCCGTCGAAGGGCGTGTACTGGCGGGCGTAGAGCGCCCAGGGCGGCGTCGTCCAGGAGCCCGTCGCCGCCTTGCAGACGATCCCCATCCCGATCGCGCCGGCCAGGAGCGGCGGCAGCGCCCAGGCGAGCGTTCGCACCGGGACGCGACGGCGCAACCGCACCAGGACCGCGGCGCCGGTGACCAGCGCGGCGAGCCCGGTGAATGGCCGCACCAGCCCCGCGAAGACCACGCAGCAAAAGAGCGCGGCGACCCGGCCCGCGGACGGCTTCCGCTCCAGGGCGAGCGCGGCGACGAGCAGCGCGGCAACCGCCGCCACCGACGTGCTCTGGGACAGGTAGCTGGCGAAGAAGGGAAAGACGTCGGTGGCGCCCAGCAGCAGGACCGGCGCCAGCAGGGAACCGGCCCGCGTCAGGCCCGCGAGGCGCGCCGCCGCGAAGAGCAGCGCAGCGGTGGCGCCGAGCAGGAGACAGGGCGCGAGCCAGGGCGCCCCCAGGGCCTCGAACGGCGCGAGCACCGCGGCGTGCCCCGGGAGGTACTTCGCCGCGAACCGCGGGGTGACCAGGATGTGCGCCGCCTCGAAGAACTCCGGCAAGGGCGGAGCAGGGTACGTGAGATGCCCGGACGCCAGGGTCTTCGCCTGGAACAGGTAGACGAACTCGTCTTCTGTGTTGGGCCGGGCACCCCACTTGCCGCTGGCGAACGTCTGCATGCAAAGCAACGTTCCAGCCAGCAGGAGCAACGCGGCGCAGAGCGCGTCGACGCGCCCGGGGGGCGGCGCGCCGCCTACAGCGACCTGCATTCGAGCACCTCCCGCTTTCTTGCCCAGGTCGCCAAGCGAACCGTACAGTCCAGCGCATGCGAGTCGCCGCGCAACTGGAGCCCGCGGCAATCGAGCTCACCGTCCTCATGCCTTGCCTGGACGAGGCGAGGACCGTAGGCACCTGCGTGGGCAAGGCGATCGAGGCCTGCCGCGCGGCCGGCGTCGACGCGGAAGTGCTCGTCGCCGACAACGGCTCGCAGGACGGCTCGCCCGAGTTGGCCCGCGCTGCGGGCGCGCGCGTCATCCACGTCGCGGAAAAAGGCTACGGCGCCGCCCTGCGCGCGGGGATCGAGGCCGCCCGCGGCCGATTCATCGTGATGGGAGACGCCGACGACAGCTATGAGTTCGAGGACGTCCCGCGCTTCCTCGCCCGCCTGCGCGCGGGCGACGAGCTGGTGATGGGCTCGCGGTTCCGCGGAACCATCCACCCGGGCGCGATGCCCTTCCTCCACCGGTTCCTCGGCAACCCGGTCCTCACCTGGATCCTCAACCTGTTCTTCGGCGCCGGCATCACCGACGCCCACTGTGGCATGCGCGGTTTTTCCCGCGCCGCCGTCCGCTCGCTCTCCCTGCGCAGCGCCGGGATGGAGTTCGCCAGCGAGATGGTGATCCGCGCCGCCCAGGAGAAGCTGCGCATCGGCGAGGTGCCCACCAGCCTGAAGCCCGACGGCCGCGGCCGGAGGTCCCACCTGCGAACCTGGCGGGACGGCTGGCGCCATCTCCGCTTCATGCTCCTCTTCAGCCCGCTCTGGCTGTTCTCCGTTCCGGGGCTCGCCGCGACCGGACTGGGCCTCGTGCTCACGGTCGCCGTCGCCGTGACGCGCGTCGAGCTGTTCGGGCGCGTGCTTCACACCCACTTCGCTCTCCTGGGCAGCGCTCTCGCCATCCTCGGCCTCCAAGTTACGCTGCTCGGGGTCTTCGCCAAGACCGTGTTCGTCCTGGACGGCGTCGGACGCAATGCCGCGATCCAGCGGCTGATCGCGGGATACCGGCTGGAGCTGGCGCTCCTGTTCGGCGCCGCCGCGGTCTTCGCAGGGCTCTGCATCGACGGGCGCATTCTCTGGCTCTGGCTCCGCTCGAACGGTGGCGCGCTCGACGAGGCGATCACCAACCTCGCCATCATGGGCGGAACGTTGCTCGCTCTCGGCGTCGAGGTCATCTTTTCCGCCTTCTTCCTCAGCATCCTCAAGGCCTCGCGCGAGCGGCGGTGGGCATAGATGGGTGAGCAGCAAGCGGGCGCACTTCCTGCCCGCACAGGTACATGGATGCGGTTCCCGATCAGCGCCGCGCTCGTCACGGCGATCTCGGGAATCGCCCTCGGAGGCCTCTCGCTGGTGCTGGCCCAGCCGCTCCCTTCGGGAGGGCCGGTCGCGCCGCACATCTTCGAGTACCTGTTCTTCCGCAACGAGCCGCAGGCCGCCTGGCTGGCCATCGCGGTGGTGCTCGGGAGCGCCGCCCTTGCCCGCTGGGGACGCGTGCCGCGATCCGTGGTCTCGCGGCTGGCGGCGGATCCGCGCGCCTTCGTCGCCGGCGTGACGCTGATCCTCGCCGCCGCGGCGCTCCTCGTCTACCGCGCGCACCCGCTCTCGATGGACGAGTACGCCCCGCTGTTCCAGGCCCGCGTGTTCGCGCGCGGCCGGCTCACGGGCCAGGTCCCTCCCGACCTGGTGCCGAGGCTCGTTCCTCCCTTCCGCTGGTTCATCGAAGCGGCACCGTCGGGAGCGATGCTGTCCGCGTACTGGCCCGGGTTCGCGCTCCTCCTCACGCCGTTCGTCTGGATCGGTTGCCCCTGGCTCCTCAATCCGCTCTTGGGAGGAGCGACGCTGCTGCTGGCCTGGCGTCTTGCCGGACGCCTCTGGCCGGGCACGAGCGCGGCGGGCTGGGCGGTGCTCTTCACCGCGGCGTCGCCGGCCTTCTCGGTCAACGCGATCTCGTTCTACTCGATGGCCGCGCACCTGGCGGCGTCGCTCTGCTTCGCCGCCCTCGTGATCGAGGAGCGGCTCTTTCTCGCGGGCCTGGTCGGCTCTCTCGCCGTCGCGCTCCACAACCCGCTGCCGCACACGCTCTTCGCGCTACCCTGGATCATCTGGCTGGCGTGGCGGCCTGGGCGCCTCAGGAACCTCCTGGTATTGGCTCTGGGCTACATGCCCGGGGTCATCGTGCTGCTCGGCGGCTGGATATGGTGCCGCGCCCGCGTCACCCATCCGGTGGAGACGCGGGGCGGGGTCTTCGAAGGCCTGCTGGTGCTCGGCCGCAGCGTTTTCGCCGCGCCGTCGCTCGATCTCCTGCTCGCGCGGACGATGAACGTTGCCGAGCTTGCGTCCTGGGCGGTGCCCCTCCTGGTCCCGCTCGCGGTCCTCGGTTTCGTCCGCTGCCGGGCCGACGTTCGGGTGCGGCTGCTCGCGCTCTCCTCTCTCTTGACGCTCGCCGGCTACGCGTTCGTCGTCTATGATCAGGGACATGGATGGGGCTTCCGCTATTTCCACGCCGCGTGGGGAGCCCTGCCTTTGCTCGCGGCCGGCGGCCTGGAAAGCGCGGAGACCACGCCAACCTTGCGCAAGCTGGCCCTCGCCGCCGCCCTCTTTGGCCTGGTGCTCTGCACGCCGCTGCGGTTCCGGCAGGTGCGGACGTTCATCGACGCGCACCTGGCACAGGTCCCTCCGACGGCGGGAGGAGGCCGGCAGACGGTGGTGTTCATCGACGTGGGTCGCGGCTCCTACACCATGGACCTGGTGCAGAACGATCCTTTCCTCGAGGGGGACCGGTGGATGCTGATCAGCTTCGGTGAGCTGGCGGACCGGAGCTTCATGCGCGCCTTCTTCCCCAGCGCGAGGCGAACGGCCGCAGGCGCGTACGGCTCCGTCTGGCAGGTCGATTGATGGCGATCGGTCCGGCCGTCCGCCGCCTGCTCGGCCCGCTCGAGCCCAAAGTCGCGCGCCTCTATCGCGACGCGTTCTTCGACGTGGGCGCTTTCGCGCGCGCGGTGCGGTCGTGGACCGACGCGGCGCGGATCCTCGAAGTGGGTTGCGGGGACGGTCTCGCCACCGAGGAGCTCCGGCGCGTGTTTCCGCAGGCGGAGATCACCGGGATCGACATCCAGCCCGCGCCAGGCAAGCTCTTCCGGGGCGATCGCGCCGGGGTCACGTTCCTCAGCGGCCACCTGGGCGATTTCGTGGAGCGCAACCGGGGCAGGTTCGATCTGGTGGTGATCTGCGACGTCGTGCACCACGTTGCACCCACGGAGCGCGCGGACTTGCTGCGCAGTGCCGGCCGGGCCCTGCGCGAGGGAGGAGGCCTGGCGCTCAAGGAATGGGAGCGGCTTCCCAACCTGGCGCACCTGGGCGCATGGATCTCCGACCGGTTCATCACGGGCGCGCAGGTCCGATTCGAGACCGCGCCGGCGCTCCGCCAGCTCGCGATCGAGGCGCTGGGGGACAGCCCGGTCGAGCGCGAGGTCCGGTTTCCGCCCTGGCGGAACAACCTGGGGCTCTTCATCCGCCCGCGCCGCCGTTGAGGTGCGCGCCCCGAAGATGCAGGCGAGCGCGGATGCGCTCGACGATGCGCGAATCACGGACGTAGCGCGCACAGCCCACCGGTCCCAACCGGGCCAGCGCTCCGACTACCGGCGGCCAGCGCACCGCCGTGCCGCTGGCGGCTGCCGCCAGCGCCAGATTCAACTCGAGGGAAAAGCGTGCCGCCCGCCGGGCCGCCACTGGCGCAGCCCCACCATGCCGGTCGAGCACCGCTTCGAGCTGCCGCCGGCGATCGGCGAGGTCGGTCCGGACCACGGTCTGGGATCCGGCATGGACGCGAAACCCGGCGAGCGGGGAGTCGAAGTACCGGATTGCGCCTGCGCGTCCCAGCCGGAGCCAGAAGTCCCAGTCGGCCGTGTACCAGAGCGACTCGTCCATGGCGCCCGCGCGCAGGGCGGCTTCCCGGGCGAACACCGGGGCGGGAGCGGCGATGAAGTTCTGCACGATCAGGCGTTCGGCGAACAGGGCCGGATCCACCTCGCCCGCAGGCAGCGGGCACCGCCAGGGTCCGAGGCGATTTCCACCTGGCCCGACGTAGAGCGCGGGGTGCAGGACCAGGGCAGGCCCGAACGCGGCTTCCCGCTGGATCGCGGCCAGCCGACCGGGAAACCAGAGGTCGTCCTGGTGCAGGAAGCAGGCGTACTTGCCGCGGGCCTCGCGCAGGCCGGCGTTGGTCGCCGCCACCCAGTTGCCGCCGCGGTCGCGCGCGATGCGCCGCAAGGGCAGCAACCGCTCCCACGCGCGCAGGATCTCCGGGCTCCCGTCGGACGAGCCGTCGTCGACCGCGATGACTTCGTAACCGTCGGTGCCCTCGCGCCGTACGCTCTCCAGCGCCTCCGGAAGGTAGCGCTCGCCGTTCCACACCGGCATCACGATCGAGAGCCACGGCTCGCGTGCGGCCATCCTTCAGCGCACCCGCTTCCCGGCAATGGTGACGAACTCGTTGTACTTGAAGACCGGGCCCGCCAGCCGGGGGAGCGGAAACGAGTAGCGGACCTGGACGCGAAGCCCGGCGCCGCGGAGGAGTCCCCCGACGGCATCGAAGTCCATGAACTCCACGTGGGTCGGATCGGAACGAAAGCCCGCTTCCTGCGGAGTGATCGCCACCACCCGCCCCGCGTCAGCCAGCAGATCGAGGTATCCGCGGACCAGCTCCGTCGCTTGCCCGGCTCGCATGTGCTCGAGGACGTGCGAGAAGAGGAGCGAGTCGAACCGTCCCGGCGTTGCCCGGGGGGAGGCGCGGAGCTCCTCGGGCGTGAACGCCTCCAGACCGCGCCCCCGCGCGATCTCCACCGCCCGCCGGTTGTGATCGACGCCAATGCTGGAGCCGCGCAGGTGGTCGAGGTTGCGGCCGATCCCGCAGCCGACCTCGAGCACGAGCCCCAGCCGGAGGCGGCGCAGGTGCGAGCGGTACGGGCGCTGGACGTCGAGAAGCCGCTTCCACCAGGCGCTCTCCGCAGTGAGCCTCTGCTCGGCATACCCGGCTTCCTCGGTGCTCATTTCATGCGCTCAGCCGCCGCGGGACGCTGCGCAGGCCGCTGGCGCCGGTCTCCTGCGCCCGGTCGCCCTGCTCGTGGTACTCCGCGTCCTCGTTCACGCGCCACAGATCGTACAGCGGGCCGCCGCCCAGGATGTTCTTCACGCAGAGCATGGCCGTCATCATGGCGTGGTCCTGGTTGTTGTACTTGTGCATCCCGTTCCGTCCCACCAGGTGCAGCGTGGGAAAGCGGGCCTCGAGCTCGCGCCGGATCCTCTCCACGTTTTCGGCATAGCCGTCATCGTAGACGGGATATGCCTTCGGCTGGCGCACGACGCAGCCGTCGACCACGTCCAGGGCGGAAGCGAGGCCGATCTGCTGGATCTCCCGCTTGCCCAGGTCGATCAGCTCCGCGTCGCTCAGGGTCCAGAGGCCGTCGCCCTCGAAACAGAAGTACTCCAGGCCGTAGCAGGCCATCGACGGATCCGGCACCATCTCCGGCGACCAGGACTTGAAGTTCTGGACGCGCCCGACCTTCACCTTCGGGTCGTGGATGTAGATCCAGTTGTCGTCGAAGACCTTCCGGTCCTTCAGGATCAGCACCACCGTGAGGAAGTCGCGGTAGCGCAGCCGCGCGGCGGCGGCGCGCGTCTCCTCCTCGATGCGAGGAGTGATTCCCAGGACCAGCTCGCGCAGAGGCGCCGAGGAGATCACGTGCGCCGCGCGGGTCTCGTGCCGGGCGCCCGCACGATCGACGTGAGTGAGCGTCCATTCGCGCCGGCCGGCGTCGAAGAAGCAGCCCACCACCTTCTCTCCCATGCGCACCGCGCCGCCCATCTCGCGCACCCGGCGCGCGCACGCTTCCCAGATCATCCCCGGCCCCTTGCGCGGGTAGCGGAAGGAATCGATCAGCGTCTTGATCACCGCGGACTTCTGCTTCGGCTTGCTCGCGGGCAGGAGCGCGTTGCGGATGGCGGCGCCGAGCGAGAGCCCCTTGATCCGCTGCGCCGCCCAGTCGGCGGAGATCTCCTTGCAGCTCATTCCCCACACCTTCTCGGTGTAGGTCCTGAAAAACATTCCGAAGAGCCTGCGGCCGAACTGGTTGCTCACCCAGTCCTCGAAGCTCCTCGGGTCGCGCACGGGAAAAAGCCGCGCCCTCAGATACGAGAGCACGCACCGCGCCGATTCGACCAGCCCCAGCTTGAGCAGCGCATCCGCCGCGCGGAGCGGGTAGGCGAAGAACTTGCCCCGGTAGAAGATGCGGGACGAGCGCGGCCTCTCGAGCAGGTCGTTGGGAAGCAGCTCCGTCCAGAGGTCCTCCACCTCCTTCGACTTGGAGAAGAACCGGTGCCCTCCGATGTCGAAGTGGTAGCCCTTGTAGCTGGCCGTTCGCGCGATGCCGCCGACCAGCCCGGGGTCGGCCTCGATCACCGTGACCGGGACGCCTTCCTTGGAGAGCAGATACGCAGCGGTGAGCCCGGCCGGGCCGGCGCCGATGATCGCGACCGTCTTTCCGCTCATGTGCGCTCATTGTCGCCCGCGCCTGCCGCGCCTGCCAAGGAAACATCCCCGGGAGGAAGCGTGCACCCGTGGCGAATCCGCATACACTGTATGCATGCGGCGCGTCCTGATCGCGGATGACGAGGAATCGATCCGCCACGTGCTCACCGAGCTGCTCCACGAGCGCGGCTACGAAGTGCGCGCGGTGGCCGACGGCGAGGAGGCGATGCGCGAGCTGACCTCGCGCGACTACGACGCGCTGGTCACCGACGTGCGGATGCCAAAGATGAACGGTCTCGATCTGGTCCGGGAGGCCCAGAGCGCGTCTCCAGAGACGACGATCATCGTGATGAGCGCGTACGGCTCACACGACCTGGCGATCGAGGCGATGAAGGCGGGCGCGTACGACTATCTCGGCAAGCCCTTCCGCCCCGACGAGGTGCTGCTGGTCCTGCGCAAGGCCGAGGAGCGCGAGCGGCTTCGCCGCGAGAACCTCCGGCTGCGGCAGGAAATGTTGCGCGGCGCTCCGCAGCTGGTCGCGGAGGGGCCGACCATGAAGGACGTGCTTCGCGTGGTGCACAAGGTCGCGCGCGCGCCGACCACCGTGCTGATCGAGGGCGAGAGTGGGACCGGGAAGGAGCTCGTCGCCCGCGCCCTGCACGACCTGTCGCCCCGCGCCGAGCGCGCCTTCGTGGCCGTGAACTGCGGCGCGATCCCGGCGCAGCTGATCGAGAGCGAGCTGTTCGGCCACGCCAAGGGGGCTTTCACCGACGCCAGCGTCGCCAAGCGCGGCCTTTTCGAGGAGGCGGACGGGGGGACGCTGCTGCTCGACGAAATCGGCGAGCTCCCGATGCCGGTCCAGCCGACCCTGCTGCGGGCCATTCAAGAAAGCGAGGTGCGCCGGGTCGGCGACGCGCGGCCGACCCGCGTGGATGTGCGCCTGCTGGCGGCCACGAACCGGGACCTGGCCGCCGAGGTGCAAGCGGGGCGCTTCCGCGAGGACCTCTACTACCGCCTCAACGTCGTCCAGGTGCGGCTGCCGCCGCTGCGGGACCGGCAGGACGAGATCGCGGCCATCGCGGATCAGCTGCTCGCGCGCCACGCGAAGCGGATCGGGATCGCCACCCGGCGCCTCTCGCCACAGGCGCTGGAGCTGCTGCAGCGCTACCGCTGGCCCGGGAACGTTCGCGAGCTGGAGAACGCGCTCGAGCGGGCGCTGGTGCTCTCGGACGACGAGGAGATCGGGCCCGAATCGCTGCCGGACGCCGTGCAGCGCGCGGTCCCCCCGGAGCCGCCGCCGGCGCAGCTCAATGCCGACGATCTCTCGGTCAAGCGCGCGCAGCGCGTGCTCGAGGCGGACCTGATCCGGCGCGCGCTCGAGCGCACGCAGGGGAACCGCACTCGCGCGGCGGAGCTGCTCGAGCTCTCGCCGCGCGCGCTGCTCTACAAGATCCGCGAATACGGCCTCGAATAGCCCCGGCCGCCGAAGGCGGCTTAGGGGCTATGCTTGAGCGCCAGTCACATCCGGCCGCCGACCGCGGGGCGTCGCTTCATCTGCGCTTCAGATCAACCGCAGAGCACGCCGAGCACGCAGAGGCGAAAAAGTCGACTCGAGTCATCTCTTTTATTGGGTTGGTCTCGTGCCACCCCGCGGCCGGAGCAACTCCGGGGCGCGGCAGTGGCGAGACGGTCATCACCCCCCAAATCTCTGCGTGCTCTGCGGTTGATCTGAAGCGGTAGTTACTTGATCGCGGGAGGTCTGCCCAATTCAATTTCAGCCACACTCACGGGCTGCGCGAGCCTTCGCAACTCGTTCCGGAATTTCCGGAACGACTTCGGCGAAGGCTCGGCTGCCCGTGAACCCGAACGGCTCTGTAGTAAAAGCCCGGGGTCGATGCGAAGCGAAGGTCCGGTTCGCCAGCAGGGTAGCGGTTGATTTGGGCAGACCTCCCGGCCGACCAGGGACCAGCACACGGCGGCCTGTGCTCCGGGCTCCTCATGATCTGTGGCGTTGTGAACTCGTTCCAGAAATTCCGGAACGAGTTGCCTGCGGCATGCCATCTCCCCGCCCTCATGAACAGCCAATCGCAGCTCGCGTCGGCAGAGCGCTCGGATTCACGACCTGCGCCGCTTCGTCCAACTCGTTCCCGAAAATGTGCTTCGACGATTCAGCCAGCGCAGCTGCGAGATGATCGCTGTTGACGGCCCTAATGATCGTGTGCCCGGGAGATGTGACGGATCATCATTTGGGCAGACCTTCCCGCGGGTCCCGGCACGGCAACCGCAAAGCTCCGGGTCTCATTCCGGTCAGGCCGGTCCATTTTGAACTCGTTCCGGAAATTTCGGAACGAGTTGCCGCGGGACCACCACAACCGGCGCGCGCCCGGCCCCCACGAACAGCCAAAGACGGCTCGCGGCGGTAGAGCGCTCGGATTCACGGACTGCGCGAGCCTTCGCAGGCTCAGGGGCCATGCTTGAGCGCGAGTCACGCCGGCCGCCGAAGATCGACCGCGAGTCAGCCGGGTGCCCGAATGCAGTGCGGCGGGGTGCGCGCAACTGCGTCGCCGCACCACGTTTGGTCCTCCTGAAATGTAGCTCCTATGGAAGCAAAGCAGGCGCAATGACGGGTCAATGAGGGGTCATTGACGGCTCAACGCGGCCGGTTCCTTGACTGCCTACACGATGCCAAAGCAAGGATGAATCACTGCTCGCGGAGGGGCCGCGTGAATCGAGTTCAGAAGTTCCGGGAAGCAGCGTTGATGGCGAAGGCGGAGCTGGCTCGCAAGGCCGGCGTCTCCGAGTCGACCGTCGACCGGATCGAGGCCGGCCACGACTGCCGGATGGAGACCAAGCGCAAGATCCTCATCGCGCTCGGTCTCAGCATCCAGGAGAGCGGAAAACTCTTCCCCCGCCACAACGGCGCGACGCGGCTGCGCGTGGGGAGACCGTGATGATGGAAGTTTTTGGCGACATCTCTTCCGATGCTAGCGTCGACCCAGGGCCGCTGACGTCCAGAGAGGGGGGCTGACGGCCATGGCCAAGAGCAAGCTCGCGCTCGGACTCGACATCGGCTCGTCTTCGGTGAAGCTGGTCCAGCTGAAGGAGGCGAAGCGCGGCTACATCCTGGAGGCGTTCGGGGTCGCCGCGCTGCCGCCCGAGGCCATCGTCGACGGCGCGCTGATGAACTCGACGGCCATTGTCGAGGCCATCCGCGGGCTGGTGTCCCAGTACAAGCTGAAGAACCGCGAAGCCGCCATCGGGGTCTCCGGACACTCGGTCATCATCAAGAAGATCAGCATGCCGAAGATGACCCAGGAGGAGCTCGAGGAGAGCATCCAGTGGGAGGCGGAGCAGTACATCCCCTTCGACGTCAAGGACGTGAACATCGACGTGCAGATCCTCACGCCGCCCGACGTGGACACGGGCACGGGCCAGATGGACGTGCTCCTGGTGGCGGCGAAGAAGGACATGATCAACGACTACACCTCGGTGGTGTCGGAGGCGGGCCTGACGCCGGTGGTGGTCGACGTCGACGCCTTCGCGGTGCAGAACTCGTTCGAGGTCAACTACGAGCTGCCCAAGAACGAGACCATCGTGCTGGTCAACGCCGGCGCGAGCGTCTGCAACATCAACGTGCTGGCGAACGGGCTGACCACCTTCACGCGCGACGTGACGATGGGCGGCAACCAGTTCACCGAAGAGATCCAGAAGCAGCTCAACGTCAGCTACGACGAAGCCGAGAAGCTGAAGGTGGGAGGCGACGCCGCCCAGGACTCCGACTCCGTGGTCCCGCAGGAAGTGGAGCGCGTCATCCAGGGCGTGGCCGACCAGATGGCCGGCGAGATCCAGCGCTCGCTCGACTTCTACACCGCCACCGCCGCCGACTCGCACATCGCGCGGCTCTACCTCTCCGGCGGCACCGCCAAGATCCCCGCGCTCTTCAAGGTGATCGAGCAGCGGGTGGGCGTGCCCGTCGAGATCCTCAACCCCTTCAAGGGCGTGGAGATCGACAACCGCCGCTTCGACCCCAACACCGTGATGGACGTCGCTCCTTCGGCGGCCGTCGCCATCGGGCTTGCCTTGCGCAAGTCGAACGAGCGGTAGGAGGACGCGCCGATGATCCACATCAACCTCCTCCCGGTCCGCGCGGCGAAGAAGCGGGAGTTCGGCCGCCAGCAGCTGGTGCTGTTCGTGCTGCTGCTGGTCCTGGCCGGCATCGGCAACTACTTCGTCTACAACCGCTTCGAGTCGGAGCTCCGGTCGCTGGACAAGCAGATCGCCACCACTCGCGCCGAGATCGCGCAGCTGGAGAAGACCATCGGCGAGGTGAAGTCGATCAAGGACGACAAGAAGGCGCTCGAGGACAAGCTGAAGATCCTCGACACCTTGAAGAAGGGACGCACCGGGCCGGTGAAGGTGCTGGACGAGCTCGCCAGCGTGGTCCCGCAGAAGGTGTGGATCATCGAGTTCTCCGAGCAGAACGGCGGAGTGTCGATCACCGGCCAGGCGGTCAACTACGAGGACCTCTCGACGTTCTCCAAGAAGCTGAAGGCGTCGACGCATTTCAGCAACATCACCATCAAGGGCGCACGGCAGCGGGCGGACGGGACCGTGGACTGGGTGATCACCTGCACCGCGAACTACTCGGCCTGAGGCGATAGAGAATGGCTCTCTCCGGACAGGATGTCCTCAACGCGGTCAACAAGATGCCCCTCGGCCACAAGGTCGGGGTGGTGGCCGGGTTCGTGATCCTTCTCTCCGCCACCAACTGGTACTTCTTCATCGACCCGATGCAGACGCAGATCACGCAGCGGCAGGGCCAGCTGCGCGCGCTCGAGGACGAGCTGATCCAGAAGCAGTCGATCGCCAACAACCTGGCGCAGTTCAAGCACGAGAAGGAGATCCTGGAGCGGCGCCTGGCCCAGGCCCTCACCGAGCTGCCCAACGAAGCGAACATCGACGACCTGATCCGCTCGCTCTCCGAGATCGGCACCAAGAGCGGGCTGACCATCAACAGCATCGACCCGCAGGCGGAGCAGCGGCAGAGCTTCTACGCCGCGATCCCGATCGTGATGTCGGTCACCGGCAACTACCACGAGATCGGCGTCTTCCTCGACGCGCTCTCCAAGCTCGCCCGCATCGTGAACGTCACCAACATCAAGATGGGACAGCCTCGGGTCACCTCCGAGAAGCTGATCGTGAACGCGACCTACGTCGCCACCACCTTCCGCTTCCTGCCGGAAACCACCCCGCCGAAGGCCGCGAAATGAGCCGCCTCCCCTTCATCGCCGGTTGCGCCGCGTTGCTGGCCGCGGGCTGCGGGAGCCCGCCGCCGCCGCCGCGGCGCGCCCCGGCGGCGGCTGCAGCAGCGCCCAAGCCGGTCAGCGACGACGAGATCAAGGCGCAGCTACCGGCAAACATCTATGTGTACTCGCCGATCGGCAAGCGCGACCCGTTCCAGAACCAGTCGGTGACGCAGCAAGGGTTCGGGCGAGCACACTCGAACCCGGGACGGGTCAAGACTCCGCTGGAGAAGTGGTCGCTGGACCAGCTCAAGCTCTCGCTGACGGTGACCGGAACCGCCACGCCGATGGCGATGGTGGAGGATCCCGATCACCGCGGCTGGCCCGTCCGCCTGGGCGACTTCATCGGCCAGAACGGCGGCAAGGTCACGGGGATCCACCGCGATGAGATCGTGGTCACCGAGACGATCACGGACCACTCGACCGGGCGCGTGTACCCGCAGAACGTCAAGCTGGCGGTTCCCGTCACCCGCGAGGAAGAAAGGGACTTCAAGGCGCTCCAGGAAGGCGAGCGCCTCGGCGTCGCCAGGGGGGAGCAGTGATGCGCGGCGCGATTCGGAAGGAGAAATGGATGGCCACCCATGTGTTCCTCACCGCGGTGCTGCTGACGGGCGCTTCTCTAGCCCGTACGGCTGCCCCGGTGAAGGTGACCTCCGTGGAGGAGAAGGGCGGAAAGCTCTTCATCCATGCCACGGCGAAACCGGAGTTCACCGTCTTCAAGCTGTCGGGACCGCCCCGCGTGGTCATCGACCTGAACGGGGGTGACGTCACCGCCGCCGCAAAGCCGGTCGAAGTCCACCGGGACGGCATCGCGGGCTGGAGCGCCGCCCAGTTCGACGAGGGGGACACGCGCGTCGGGCGCATCGTGGTCACGCTCCTTTCGGACCAGAAGTACGACGTCTCGTCGGACGGCACCGACCTGGTGCTCACGGTGGGCGAGCCGAACGCGGCGCCGGCGGTGGCACCGGCGGCGGACCCCAACCTCGTGCTGTCACGCGAGGACGTGCAGGAGGTGCGGAATCCCGCGCACAAGCTCGGACAGGTCACGGTGGTGGAGAAGGATGGGAGCGCCCTGGTTCATCTCAAGGCGGATGGGGAGATCGGCTGGATCGGGATCATCGAGCTGAAGAATCCCGGCCGCCTGGCGCTCGACCTGCACGGCGTCGCGGGAAGGTTCGGCAAGGCGGGGGGCGCGCTGCTGGTCAAGGGCGTGCGCATCGGAAAGACCGATGACGGAGCCCGCGTCGTCATCGACGCCGGCACCGACGTGTTGCCGAAGTACCGGTTCGAGCGCGCCGCCGACGGCCTCCGCGTCCTGCTAGGGGAGCCGAAAGCGGTGGCTGTGGGGCCTGCTCCAGCCAGCGCGAAGCCGGAGCGGGAGGGGAAGCGGGAGCCGGAGGCGAAGCCGGCGCAGGCCGACGTGGCGAAGATCCCGGCGGCGCCAAAGCTCGTTCCCATCCGTGCCGTCGATCTGCGGACCCTGGAGAACCGGACCGAGGTGCTGGTCGCGCTGGACGAAGCAGTCCGGTTCGAGGTGTCGCGGCCCGACGCAAGCACGTCGGTGCTCACGTTGCACGGCGTGGCGCTGCCCGAGCGGCTCGAGCGCAACCTCGATGCCAGCTCCCTGGGGGGTCCGGTGACGATGCTCTCGAGCTACCGGGTACCCGGCGGGGTGGACGTGAAGGTCGTCGCCACGGTCGCCAAGGGCACGCTCGACGAGCTGACCGCCCAGAAGGGCACGCTGATCTGGAAGTTCGGCGGGCCGAAGGCGGTGGCGCAGGCCACCACGCCGGCTCCCCGGGCCGCGGCCATGGCGTCCGACGCCCGGGCGGGGACGGGCCAGACCAGCGTGTACGACACCACAAATTACTCGGGACGCAAGGTCGACTTCAACGTCAAGGACATCGACATCAAGAACCTGCTCGGCGCCATCGCCGAGATCAGCAAGAAGAACATCATCGTCGCCGACGACGTGAAGGGCTCGGTCACCATCAAGCTGCGCAACGTGCCCTGGGACCAGGCGCTCGACATCGTGCTCAAGTCCAAGGGCCTGGGCCGCGAGGACGTCGGGAACATCATCCGCGTCGCCCCGATCGAGACCCTGCGGGCCGAGCAGAAGGCCGCCGCGGAGGCGTACAAGAACCGGCAGGCGACGGAGCCGCTCAAGGTCCGCCTGATCCCGGTCAACTACGCCAAGGCCGAATCCCTCATGCCGCAGCTCAAGGACTCGCTCACCGAGCGCGGCACCGTGTCGGTGGACGCGCGCACCAACACGCTGATCGTCAAGGACGTCCAGGAGGCGCTGCTGCGGGCCGAGGGCATCGTCCGCAACCTCGACACGCAAACGCCTGAAGTGCTGATCGAGGCCCGCATCGTGGAGGCCGCAACCAGCTTCGCCCGCCAGGCGGGCATCCAGTGGGGCGGCAACGTCATCATGGCGCCGACGTACGGCAATCCCACCGGGCTGATCTTCCCCAACATCCTCGCGGTGGCCGGCGCCGCCGACGATCCCTCCGCTCCCACCTCCGGCCTCCAGGGCGTGTCCTCGCCAAACTTCGCCGTCAACATGCCGGCGCCGATCGGCCTCAACAGCGGTGGCGGCCTCGGCTTCGTCTTCGGCAGCGCGGGGGGCGCCGCCAACCTGAACCTGCGCCTCTCGGCGGCGGAGAACAGCGGCACCATCAAGACCATCAGCTCGCCGCGAGTGGTCACCGTCGACAACGTGGACGCCAGCATCAGCCAGGGCGTGAGCATCCCGTTCTCGCAGACCAGCGCGGCGGGTGTGACCACCTCGTTCATCGAGGCGCGCCTGGAGCTCCGGGTCAATCCGCACGTGACCCAGGAGGGCTCCATCCAGATGCGCATCAACGCCACCAACAACCAGCCCAACCCGCAGCTCACCGGGTCCAACGGGCAGCCGTCGATCAGCCGGCGCGAGGCGCGCACGGAGGTGCTGGTGCGCGACGGCGAGACCACGGTGATCGGCGGCATCTATACGCGCCGCAACTCGGAGGCCTGGAACGAGGTTCCGGTCCTCTCGAAGATCCCGGTGCTCGGATGGCTCTTCAAGAAGAAGGCGGTCACCGACGACCGCACCGAGCTGCTCATCTTCATCACCCCGCGCATCGTCAACCGCTCGCAGTCCGTCGTCGCAGCCGCGCCGTCCGCGGCCGACGAGGGAAAGCAGTAGGAGGCACGGACATGAACACCCGTTGGTTCATCCTCTTGCCGGCGCTCCTCGGGGTGTCGTGCAGCACGAAAATGAACTCCGCGCTCGTGGTCAGCAAGATGGTGCTGGGGACGCTGACGACGGTGGCGGGGCCGCCCCCCACCTCGTACTGCACGTACGATCCGAGCGCGGTGGAGTTCGACTTCGCCCAGATCAATCCTACCGCCAACACGGGGGGGACCATGGGCGTGGTCGTCGAGAACAACCTGACCAATCCCTCCACGAGCAATCCGATCCTCAGGACCAACTCGGCCACCTTCCATCCTCACCAGGCGGTGGCCGACTACCAGGAGACGCAGTCGGGCGGGATCACGGTCACCCAGCAGATCATTCCGGTCTCCGGGTCCGTCCCCGCGGGAGGCACTGGCTCGGTGCTGGTCCCGTTCTTTGCACCCATCCCCGCGACGTTGCTCACCGGGATCATCCGGGTCAGCTTCCACATCGAAGGCGTGTTGGACGACGGCTCGAACGTGCGCACCAGCGATCGTGAGTACATCTTCGTGACCTGCAGCACCTCGGGCTGCAACAGCGCGTGCCTCTAGCTTGACGGTGGCGCGGGCCACGTGACAGACCGCTCCGGTGACCCTCACGCTCGCCGAGCTGTACGTGCGGCAGGGACTGATCGGAAAGGCCCGCGAGATCTACCGGCGGCTCGCGGACGCGGGCGACGAGACGGCGCGCCGGCGCTTGTCGGAGCTGCCGTCGGCTGAAGGGAAGATCGCTGCGCTCCGGGATCTGCTGGCGAGGGTGCAGGAGCGGCGCGGAAGGAGGGGGGCTTAGGATGGCATTCAAGGAGGACCTCGAGCAGATCTGCGGGAAGGTGGACGGCTCCTTCGCCGCCAGCGTGATGGGGTTCGACGGGATCCCCATCGAGACGCACGAGGTGCGCCCCCCGGACGGCGTCGAGCTGCAGAACCTGCTCGTGGAATACTCCGGCATCGTCTCGCAGGTCCGCCAGGCCGCCGAAGCGCTGCAGATGGGGAAGGCGAACGAGGTCTCGATCCGAACGGAGAAGCTGGTCGCGGTGGCGCGCCCGCTGACGCCCGACTACTTCGTGGTGCTGGCCCTGGCGCCGGAAGGAAACGTCGGCCGCGCCCGGTACGAGTTGCGTGTGGCCGGGCCCAAGCTCGCCGCGCAGCTGTAGCGCGCGGGGACGACTTGCGCTCGAGCGTAGGCCCTGACCCGCCTGTGGAAATGGGGACACCATGAAATGGTGTCGCCCAAGCTGGACGATTCCCCCTGTTTGCGGTAGACCCGCGCGCCCTCCGATTCGGGGCAGGGGAGACCGCGGCGATGGCCGATGTGATCGACACCAGCGAGTTTCGCAACGGGCTCAAGATCCTGATCGACAACGAGCCCTTCGTGATCGTCGAGTTCCAGCATGTGAAGCCTGGCAAGGGCTCGGCGTTCGTGCGCACCCGCTACAAGAGCCTGATCAGCGGCCGCACGCTGGAGAAGAACTTCAAGTCCGGCGAGAAGGTGGGCCGTCCCGACATCGAAGAGAAAAAGATGCAGTATCTGTACAAGGAAGGCGACCACTACGTCTTCATGGATTCAAAGAACTACGAGCAGAGCCACATCGACCAGGCGGGCCTGGGCGAGTCGAAGAATTTCCTCAAGGAGAACATGGACGCTTCCGTCCTCTTCTGGAACGGGCGGGCCATCTCGGTCGATCTGCCCAACGCCGTCGAGCTGAAGGTCGTGAAGTGCGATCCCGGGGTGCGCGGCGATACCGTGTCGGGCGCGATGAAACCAGCCACGCTGGAGACCGGCTATACCCTCCAGGTGCCGCTCTTCATCAACGAGGGCGACATCTTGAAGATCGACACCCGGACAGGCGAGTATCTGACGCGCGTCGGCTGAGGAAAGGGCTCCGGTGGACGTCGACAAGCTGAAGGCCATCCTGGAGGCGCTGCAAGGTACGGACGTCACGCGGCTCACCTGGGTCTCCGGACAGGAAACACTCGATCTGCGCCTCGGGCACCCGCCGCCCGTCACCACCGCCGTGCACGCGGTTCCCCTCCCTGCTCCGATCGCTCAGTCCCAGCACCCCCAGGGCCCGCCACCTGAGCGCGCCAACGCAGCCACGGCGTCGACGGCCGAGCAGCCGGCGGCGTCCAAGGCCTCCGAAGAGCAGAAGACGTTCACGGTCAACTCGCCTTTCGTCGGGACGTTCTACCGCTCCGCGTCCCCGGACAGCCCGGCCTTCGTGGACGTCGGGCAGGTGGTGAAGAAGGGCCAGGTCCTCTGCATCGTCGAGGCCATGAAGCTGATGAACGAGATCGAGGCGGAGCAGCCTGGCCGCCTGGTGGAAGCGCTGGTCGAGAACGGCAGCCCGGTCGAATACGGCGAGGCGCTCTTCCGGTTCGAGCCGGCCTAGTGTTTCACCGCATCCTCATCGCCAACCGCGGAGAGATCGCGCTGCGGGTCATCCGCGCGGCGCGCGAGCTGGGCGTGGAGACCGTCGCGGTCCACTCCACCGCGGACGCGAGCTCGCTGCACGTCCGTTTCGCGGACCAATCGATCTGCATCGGTCCGCCGCCGTCGAAGGAGAGCTACCTCAACATTCCCGCCATCCTCTCCGCGGCGGAGGTCAGCGGCGCCGACGCGATCCATCCCGGCTACGGATTCCTCAGCGAGAATGCGGAGTTCGCCGAGATGGTCCAGCACTCCGGGCTGGGCTGGATCGGCCCGCGCCCGGAGATGATCCGGATGATGGGCAACAAGATCCGCGCCAAGGAAACGATGAAGGAGGCAGGGCTCCCGCAGCTGCCCGGCAGCGACGGCGTGGTGCACGACGAGCGCGAACTGGTCCGGCTGGCGGAGAAGATCGGTTTCCCGGTGATCCTGAAGGCGGCCGCGGGAGGCGGCGGCCGCGGGATGAAGATCGTCCGCGAGAAAGAGCAGCTCTCGCCGATGTACCGGACCGCCTCGGCGGAGGCGCTGGCGGCGTTCGGGAACGGCGAAATGTACATCGAGCGGTATGTCGAGCGGCCCCGCCACATCGAGATCCAGATCGTCGCCGACGAGCACGGCAACGTCATCCATCTCGGCGAACGCGAATGCTCGGTGCAGCGGCGGCACCAGAAGATGCTGGAGGAGAGTCCCTCGCCGGCGCTGAACGACAAGCTGCGCGAGCGGATGGGCCGCATCGCGGTCGAGGCGATGAGGAAGATCCGCTACAACAACGTGGGGACGATCGAGTTCCTGCTCGACGAGCGCGGCGACTTCTACTTCATGGAGATGAACACCCGCATCCAGGTCGAGCACCCGGTCACCGAGAGCGTGACGGGCCTCGACCTGGTCAAGGAGCAGATCCGGCTGGCGGCGGACGAGGAGTTGGGGCGGACGCAGAAGAGCATCGTCATGAAGGGCCACGCCATCGAGTGCCGCGTGAACGCCGAGGACCCGGTGTCGTTTGCGCCCTCACCCGGACTCATCACCGCCTACAACCCGCCGGGCGGTCTGGGCGTGCGCATCGACTCCGCCGCCTACGAGCAGTACCGCGTCCTGCCCTATTACGACTCGATGGTGGCCAAGCTGATCGTCTACGCGGACAGCCGGCCGGCGGCGATCATGCGCATGCGCCGCGCGCTCGAGGAGTACATCGTCGAAGGCATCAAGACGAACATCCCTTTTCACAAGAGGTTGCTGATGTACGAGCCGTTCGTACAAGGTAGGTACGATACGCGGCTGGTTGAAAAATTATTGGCTGACAGCCCGAAGTGACGCAGCGCGGAATCGGGCCGGACAGTCGAGCGTCTACCTCGGTCTACATCCTTGACCCAAAAGCGGATTCCCCGTTACGGTGAGTCGCTGGATCGCAGTCCCTCCCCACAGCCCCGCGAGCCCTCCGGCCGATGGACAAAAACAAGGTCATCGAGTCAGCCGCGAAGCTGATCGCGAAGGGGGCGCTCGACAAAGCCGTCAAGGAATACCAGCGCGTCCTGGAGGTGGATCCCGACGACGTGCGCGTCCTGCAGAAGCTCGCCGAGCTGTACCAGAAGATGAACCGGAAGGCGGAGGCGGCGGATTGCTTCGAGAAGGTCGCGCGGACGTACTCGCAGCAGGGCTTCTACTTGAAGGCGGTCGCGCTCTACAAGCAGGTGCTGAAGGTCATCGATCGCGTCGAGGTCAGCATCCGCCTCGCCGAGTTGTACCAGCAACTCGGATTGGTGGGCGATGCGACCAAGGAATGGCAGAACGTCGCCGCCCACTACGAGAAAGCAGGCGACACCAAGGCGAGCCTCGACACCCTCAAGAAGCTGGTCGACCTGGATCCGGACAACGTCGCTGCCCGCATCCGCCTCGGCGAGCAGTACGCGCGGCAGGACAATCCCATCGAGGCGGTGGCGGAGCTCCGGCGCGCGGCGCAGTACCTGCAGCGCAACGGCAGGCACGACGACTACCTGAGGGTGGCGGAGCGCATCAGCCACCTCGACCAGAACGACGTGCCGCTGGCGAAGGAGCTGGCCGAGCAGTACTTGAGCCGCGGCGATTCGAAGCGGGCGCTGGCCAAGCTGCAGATCTGCTTCAAGGCGAACCCGCGCGAGCTCGGGACCCTGCAGATGCTGGCGCGCGCGTTCCAGGATCTGGGGCAGGTTTCCAAGACGGTGTCGGTCCTGAAGGAGCTCGGCCGCGTCCATCTCGATGCCGGCCGGCCGGACGACGCGCGCAAGATCTGGACGCAGGCGCAGGAGCTCGCGCCGGACGATGCCGAGGTGAGGGCGTCGCTGAAGAGCATGGGGAGCGGCGACGCGCAACGATCCAAGGCGCCGGAGCCCGCCCGCGGAACGCCGCCCAGGTCGGCGCCGGGCCCCGTGGCAAGGGCCGCGCCCCCCTCGCCGCCGAGGGCCGCTGCCCCGCCGGCGCGCACGCCGCCCGCACCGGTCCCGGTCGCCGCGCCCGCCCGTCCGCCCACGACGCCGATCATGGGAGCGCGCCCGCCCGCTGCCTCCCTCCAGGCATCCGGCTCCGGCTCCGCTCCGACGACGCTCTCGCAGGTCCCCAAGCTCCTCAAGGAGACCGAGGTCTACGTCAAGTACGGCCTGCACGACAAAGCCACCGAGCACCTGCGCCGCATCTTCTCGGTCGACCCGGACAACATCGACGCGCACGAGAGGGCAAAGACGGTCGCGCTGGCGATGGGGAACACCGAGGAGGCGATGGCCTCGCTCACCACCCTGCTGCGGCTCTGCACGCAGAAGCGCGATCCGCGCACCGCTGCGGTCCGGGCCGAGCTGCAGGCGCTGAAATCGCCGGGCGCTCCGGCTGCCGTTTCGCTGGGAAGGCCGCAGGACGAGATGGTGCTCGAGGACGAGCCGCTCGACGTCGAGACGCTCGCCGCCGCGGGCGACGGCGAGCTGGAGCTGGAGGCGGAGGGGGCGGCCGAAGCTGTCGTCGACGAGGAATTGCTCGACGCCGAGCCGGTGGCCGAGGGCGAGGACGAGTTCGCCGGGGACCTGGCGGAAGCGGACTTCTACATCCAGGCCGGCCTGGCCGACGACGCACGGGCCATCCTCGAGGCGATCACGCTGGCAGCGCCGGACAACCCGGGGGCGGTGGAACGCTTGCGCAAGCTCGGCGGCTCCCGGCCGGCAGCGAACCGGGGATCGAGCCAGGAGCACGACGATCTGGCCGCGGAGCTCGCCGCGGAGCTGGCGGCGGAGGTCGGCCTGCAGACGGTCGACGACGACAAGCCGCTCGATGCCGACGTGCTCGAATCGTTCCAGGTCCCCGCCGACGAGGTCCTGGGAGAGTTCCGCGCCAAGGTCCAGCAGCTGGTCCGGCCCGAGGACGTCCAGACCCATTACGACCTGGGAATCGCCTACAAGGAAATGGGCCTCCTGGAGGAAGCGATCGCCGAGTTCGACGTCGCGCTGCGACACGGCGGGGGCACGCGGGCCGCGGATTCGCTCACCATGCTCGGAATGTGCGAGATGGAGCGGGGGAACGCGGATACGGCCGTCGCCCACTTCGAGCAAGGCCTCGAGCTGCCTGATCTGACGCCGCCCGCACGGCATGCGCTCCAGTTCGAGCTGGGTGGGGTGTACGAGGCCCGCGGGCTCGACGCCGAAGCCTTCGAATGGTACCAGGCCATCCACGCCGAGGATCCGAGCTTCCGCGACGTGGCCGAGCGGGTCCAGCGGCTGGGCGGCAGTGTGAAACCGTCCGCGAGGCCGATGGCGCGGCCGGTGTCGAGGCCCGCCGTGGCCGCGAGGAGGGCCGCTGCCCAGTCGACCGGTACGCCGGCGACCGCCGGGTCGCGCGGCGCGAGCTCACCCGACCCGGGTCCTGAGCCCGCCCGCAAGAACCGGAAGATCGGCTTCGTCTGATGAACTATCTCGACTACTACGAGCTGGCCCAGGAGCCGTTCTCGAACGCCCCGGTCTCGCGCTTCTACTTCAACTCGCCGCAGCACTCGCAAGCCCTGGTGCGGCTCACGCACCTCTGCTCGCAGATGAAGGGGCTCGGCATCCTCGTCGGAGACATCGGGGCGGGGAAGACAACGCTGGCGCGCCGGCTGCTCGACTCGCTTCCGGAGAACGAGTACGAGGCCGCCCTGCTGGTGATCATCCACAGCGGCGTGACCGCTTCCTGGCTGCTCAAGCGCGTCGCCCTGCAGCTGGGCGTCGACGCGCCCAGCGAGGACAAGCTCACCTTGCTCGGCCAGCTCTACCAGCGGCTGGTCCGCATCTACGAGTCCGGCAAGAAGGCGGTGGTCCTGATCGACGAAGCGCAGATGCTCGCCACCCGGGAGCTGATGGAGGAGTTCCGCGGGCTGCTCAACCTGGAAGTCCCGGAACGGAAGCTGCTGAACCTGATCTTCTTCGGGTTGCCGGAGATCGAGCAGAACCTGAAGCTCGATGCGCCGCTGGCGCAGCGCGTGGCCATGAAATACCGGCTGGACCACCTCAATGCGGATAGCACCGAGGCCTACATCAAGCACCGCCTGCGGCTGGGAGGAGCGGCGCGGATGCCGTTCACGCCGGGCGCCGTGACCGCGGTCCATCGGTTTTCTAGCGGCACGCCCAGGGTGATCAATACTCTCTGCGACAACGCGCTGTTCGAGGGCTACGTGGCCAGGGTCCCGATGATCGACGAGCAGATGATCGAACGTGTCGCCCACGACCTCGCCCTCGACGGCGCCGCTGCTAACGGCCAGGCCGGAGGGGCGAAGCGGCCGGTCTCCGTTCCACCCCCCGCCGCGGTGGAACGAGGCAAGCCGATCGACCTCGGGGAGATCGATCGGTACCTGGCGGGGCTCGCGAAGCCGAGCTGACCTGGTGCTGAGCCGGATCCTCGTCGCCCTGGGACTCGCCGCCGCGGTCGTCTCCGCCGCAGCCGTGGCGTTCCTGCGCACGGATTTCGTCGCCAACAACCTCTGCGCCTACGCCGTGGCGACGATCGAAGAGGCCACCGCCGCTACGGTGCAGGTCTCCCGCTGCTCGGTGGAGCCGGAGCAGGGCAAACTCACCATCGAAGGGCTCCGCGTCGGCGATCCCGGAGGAAGGATCGATCTCAGGATCTCGCGCGTGTTCGCACAGGTGACGGTGCGGCCGCTGCTGCAGAAAGTGCGCCTGGAGCGGCTGGAGATCGACCACCCCGAGCTGCGGCTCGCGCTCGACCAGGGGGGCGCGGGGCCGCCATCGGGCGGGCAATGCCTCCCGGACCTGCTCGATCGTTTCGAGTTCGGGCGGGTCAAGGTGCGCAAGGCGAGCATGGAAGTGCGCACCGCGAACGGGCGCGTTTCCATCCCTCGCGCCGGTCTCGCCGTGAAGGGCCGCGGCGCGCAACTGGCGGTGAGCGTCTCCACGCGCGGCGGTTCGCTGGAGCTGCCCGGCCGGACCGTAGGCCTGATCTCCTCGCGCGTGGCGGGCATCGTCGACCTGCGCGGCACCGGCAGCGTCGACCTGCGGCGCGCCGATCTGATCGGCACGGATCTCTCGCTCTTCGTCAAGGGCAAGGTGTGGGACCTCTGCGATCCCCAGATCGAAGTGGCCGCCAACGTCCGGGTGGACGATCTGGAGAGCGCGACCTCGCGGCTCATTCCGGGCGCGCTCCGCGGCGTCAAGGGCGGCATCTCCGCCGACGCAACGGTCTCGCTGCTCCGGGGCGCTCCGCATCTCAAGGGAGATCTCCGCCTCAAGGGCGTGGCGCTGGAAGGCTACTCCCCGGGCGATGGCCGCCTGCGCTTCGACCTGACGCCCGCGCGCGTCAAGGTCGATCGGCTGGAGCTACCGGTCGGGCACGGGCAGGTGAACGGCTCCCTCGAGCTGTCCATCGCCGATCCCGCCTTTCCGCTCAGCGCGGATCTGCTCTTGCGGGACATGGAGCTGAGCGAGCTGCTGCGCAAGCTGGGCCTGCCGCATGCCTGGGTCGTGTTGCGCGCGAGCGGGCGCGTGCAGGCGAAGGGCACCGGGGTGCCGTTCCGCCTGACCGGCGAGACGAGCCTGGAGCTGGCGGACTTCGCGGTGCTGGACCGCAGCTACGAGAAGAGGGCGCAGACCCAGAAGATGCTCGAGTTCGCGCGCGGACGGCTCGAGGGCGCGATCGAGGCGGACGCCGAGAAGATCGTCGCCCGAGGAGTCGCCGTGGAGGTAGGCGATTCCCGCATGCAGGTGGAGAGCACGTTCTTCACCGATCCCCGCAGGGGAATGGAGCTCGCCGCGCGCAGCGAGATCGTCAAGCTCGACGACCTGCGGGGCCACTTCGGGACGCTGCCGGCCCGGGGGACCCTGAAACTGGCGGCGCGCGTGAGCGGCCCCTACCAGGCGATCTCGATCGAGGGAAGTGCCTCTGCCCAAGGCGTGCGCTTCATGGACTTGTCGCTCGGCGAGCTCAGCGCGCAGGTGGGGTTCGACACCCGCTCGATGAAGCTGAGCTTCGCGGACATCCGCGGACACAAGGATCGGAGCGTCTACAAGGGGAGGATCGCCGTCGACTTGAGCACCGACGCTGCGCCGGTCGACGCGCATCTCGAGCTTCCGGATGCCTGGGCAGCCGACCTGGTCGATCTGGCGGTCGGTCTGGTCCCTGCCCTCTCGCTGGTTGACGACCCCGAGCGCCTCGACGGCCATCTCAACGGGCTGATCGACGTGAAGGGGCCGATCCTTTCGCCGGACGGGACGGCGTCGTTCAGCCTGGACGACGTGACGGTCTGGGGCGAGAGCTTCGACCAGGGTGTCGCTCGTTTCTCGCTCCACGGGAGGGAACCACGCCTCCAGGTCGAGGAGCTCACCCTGGGGCATGGCGACGCGGAGCTGCACGTGGCCGGCAGGCTCGGACCCGACTGGCGGATGGACTTCGAAGCGCGCACCGAGGGCTTCACGCTCGAGGACCTGGACATGGTCGAGCGGGCGAAGCTCTCGGGTCCTCTGCGCGCGACCGCGCACATCGGCGGAACCGTCATGCACCCGCTGGTGGATCTGGCAGTGAAATTCACCCGGGGGATGGCGGGCGAGGCCGACCTGGGCGAGGGCGATCTCGCCGTGAGCCTCGATGGCATGGCGCTGACCTGGAAGGGCACCCTCGGGTCGCATGGGGTGCGGGGACAGGCATCGCTGGACGGCGACATGCCCTACACTTGCGCCGCCACCCTGCGCGTTCCCGAGCTTGCGAAATACCTCGATCTGTTCGCGCCCGACGCCAGCATCCAGAGCGGCTCCCTCTCTGCTGCCGTCGAGCTGCGCGGGTTCTTGCTCAGGTGGCGCGAGAGCGCGGGCACGATGACGCTCTCGCAGCTGCGGATCGTCCGCAGCGACCTGGCTTTCGAGAACGACGGTCCCGCGCAGCTCTCGTTCGGCCCCGAAGGAGTCCGCACCCAGCGGCTCGCGCTGCGCGCCCCCTACACCACGGCGGTGCTCTCGGGCGGAAGGGCCCGCGACGGGAGGCTCGACCTGCGCCTGGGCGCGAGCATCGACGGTCGCGCTCTCCCGGGGCTGTTCCCGGATGTGGAGCACGCCTCCGGCACCTACCTGATCCAGGCGACGGTAGGCGGGACGGCGAAGAACCCCACCGTGCTCGGCAACGTCCGCATCGAGGACGGAGCAGGGAGCCTCCGCGGCCTCCCGGTAGTGGCGCGCTCGCTGAACGGGAGCATCTCCTTCTCGCAGGATGCGCTGGTGATCGACTCGCTTTCGGGGAAGCTGAACAACGGCGAGGCACGGGTCTCGGGCGGCGTGGAGATGGAGCGGATGGTGCCCAGGAAGATCGACATGTCCGCCCGGATCACCGACGTCAACGTCCGCTTCCAGGAGAGCGTCGGGGCGACCGTGGACGGCGACCTGACGCTCCACGGCCCGCCGCTGGAACCGATGCTCGGGGGCAACCTGATCCTCTCGCAGATGAAGTACACGGAGGATGTGGAGATCGAGAAGTCGCTCCTCGACTTCTCGCGCCGGCCGCCGACTCCGAAAGTATTGGCCAAGAGCGCCGTGGTGGTGCGCTTCGACCTCGACGTGCACCTCTCCCGCGGCGTGCGCATCGAGAACAACCTCGCCCGCACCGATCTCAAAGGCGACCTCAAGGTCACCGGCACCTCCCGCTCCATCGGCTTGCTCGGCAGCATCAATACCGTTCTCGGCACCGCCACCTTCCGGGGGAACGAGTTCCAGATCGAGCAGGGCGTCCTCACCTTCACCGACCGGCAGCGTATCCGGCCGAGCTTCGACCTCCAGGCCACCTCGCAGGTGAAGGAGTACAAGGTCCGGTTGCATGCCTTCGGGACGCCCGGCGAGCCGCACCTTTCGCTCAGCTCCGATCCGATGCTCGCGGAAGGCGACCTCGGATTCCTCCTCACCTTCGGCTTCGTCTCGCAGAACCTCCAGCACAGCACCTTCTCGGCCGCCGACTCGGGCCTGGCGATCGGGATCGAGGCGCTGAACCGCGCCACCGGGTTCTCGGCGGAGGTGCGCCGCTTCATCCCCAAGAACCCGATCCTCCGCGACCCGAGCATCGACTTCGCCAGCGAGTTCTCGTCGGACACCAACCGGCTGGAGCCGATGGCCCGATTCCAGTCGGGGCTCCTCACCGATCGGCTCGACCTGCACATCATGCAGGGCCTGAAGACGCGCCGGTACCGCGGCGTGGTCGGCTACCAGCTTTCGGACTCCATCTCCGCCCGGTTCCAGTTGGACAACGAGCACAGCACCACCGGCACCGGCACCGACTTCGGGCTCGACCTCCACTTGAAATGGGAGGGCGATTAGTTGATCGGCATTCTCTGTGCGCTCTTCCTCGCGCAGGCGTCGCCCCAGGAGCCACCGCGTGTGGGGGAGGTCGTGTTCGAAGGCGCGGATGCGGAGTCCGTCCGCGCGCTGGTGGAGGTGCAGCCCGGCCAGCTGCTGGATGCCCGCGACGTGCGCGACGCGGTGCGTGCGCTGCACGCGAGCGCCCGGTTCTCCCGCGTGGCCGCGTACGCGGAGCCGATGGGCGACGGGCGCGTGCGGCTGGTCTTCGTGCTCACCGGGATCGAGAAGCTGGTCTCGGTCAGCTTCACGGGCCAGAGGGCCCTCGCCGAGAGCGTCCTGCTGCAGAACGCAAACCTCCAGGTGAACGCCGAGTTCCAGCCGGAGCAGGTGGGGCCGGCCGTCGAGGCCGTGCAGGCGGCGTACTTCCGCATCGGGTACCGGCACGCGCAGGTCACTCCGGTGAGCAAGGCGGCGCCGGGCGGTCTGGCGCTCGAGTTTCGTGTCGATGAGGGGCCGCCGACGCGCGTTTCGGAGGTGCGGTTCGAGGGCGACCTGGCGCTCGACCGCGACCAGCTCGCCGCTGCCTTCAGGCTCGAGCAGGGCGACGTGCTGAACCTGGTCATCCTCGACGAGGCCCTTCGCCGGGTCCGCGAGCGCTACCGGCTGGCGGGAAGGCTGCGCGCCCGCGTCGACCCGGCCCGCATCGTGGAGGCGGGCGGGAGCGAGGCGCGCATCGTGGTCCCGGTGGCCGCGGGTCCGCTGGTGCGCTTCAACCTGCGCGGGAACCGGGTCTTCTCCGACGCCGTGCTGGCCTCCCACCTCGTCCTCGACTCCGACGATCCCCTCGACGCCCAGGCTGCGCAGGAGCTGGCGGGCCGCCTGCGCCGCTTCTACGTCACGGCCGGGTTCCTCCGCGCGCGGGTCGCCGAGCGGGCGATGGTCGCCCGCGATGGCGCCGAAGAGGTGGTGTTCACCATCGACGAGGGCTTGCAAGTGCGCGTGGAGCGGCTGGTCTTCAGCGGAAACAAGGCGGTTCCTACCGCGCAGCTCCGCGAGCGCGTCCTGCTGCTCTTGCGCGACACCATCCCGCGCGATCCCGCCGTCGCGGCGGATCCGGCGACGCTGGAGCTGACCGGCCTGATGGGGAGGGTCCGGGGAGCCCGCCCGCCGCGCATCACCGTGGACCCCGACACGGTCTTCGATCCGGTGGTGTACGCGCGCGCATTGAAGCAGATGGAAGACCTCTACAAGTCGCAGGGCTACCTCTCCGTCCGGGCGGGACCGCCCCGGCTGGAGCCCATCGGCGGGAACCCGGGCCGCGTCGAGGTCACCATTCCCATCAAGGAGGGCGAGCAGACCCGGGTGGCACGCGTCCTGGTCGAGGGAGGCGGCGACGTGGCCCCCTCCGAGCTGGACGCGGCCATCATCCTGCGCAGCGGGCGGCCATTCAGCTTTCTGCAGGCGGAGGAGGGGCGCACGGCACTGACGCAGATCTTCACCCGGCGCGGCCACCTCTACGCCCGGGTCGAGGACGAGGAGGAGTTCCAGGACGCGCAGGACGGCGTCTCGCGCGTCGACGTCCGCTACCGCATCCAGCCAGGTCCCGTCGTCCGGGTCGGCTACGTCGAGGTGGTGGGAAACCGGCGCACCATCGAGGCGCTGGTGCTGGACCTGGTGGGCCTCAAGCGGGGTGACCTGCTCACCCCGGAGGCGATCGACCGGGGCCAGCAGTCGCTGCTGAGCACGGGCCTGTTCTTCTCCGCCACGCTGACGCCGCGCAATCCCGAGGTCCCGGAGGGCGAGAAGACCCTCCAGATCCAGCTCCGGGAACGGCCGACGCGGAACTTCCAGGCCAGCATGGGCTTCTCGCTCGCCGACGGACCTCGCGTCACCCTGCAATGGACCCAGGGCAACATCCTGGGGCGCAACCTCACCTTCACGGCGGTGGGCAAAGCCGACTTCCCCTTTACCCGCTTCCAGACCCGAGTCTGCCCGGACCGTTCCACCGACGTGGCGCAGTGCGAGACCCGCTACGTGTTTCCGCCGGGGATCCCGATCGAGCGCGTCATCGACCTGGGTCTCTCCGCGCCGCGGCTGCACGGGCTCACCGACGCGCTGCGCGCGGGCATCGACCTGATCCACGAGCGCGCGCTCCGGCTGTCCTACGACCTGACGAAGTACTCGGCACAGTTGGGAGTCGACTTGACCCGGCGCGCCCCGTTCACCGCGGGCGTCGCATACGAGGTCGGCTACCAGGAGCTGACCGTCGGCGCGCGATCGGTCGAAGACGTGCTCGCCGGAATCGACCAGCGCATCTTCCGCCTTCCGCCCGGGAAGATGCTGTTCGGCTCGCTGCGCCCATACCTGACCTTCGATCTCCGCGACGATCCCGTCCGGCCCCGCTCCGGTTTCCTCTTTTCGATGACCAGCGACTATTTCCGGACGTTCCGCGGCAGCGATACCCAGGAGGTCGGACAGATTCACGTCAACTTGCTGAGGCTGCAGGGCCTCGCCGCCGCTTACCTGCCGCTGCCGGCGCTCTCCAGCTTCGTGGTTTCGGCTCGCGGCGGGCGCGTGGTCCAACTCGACGCCCAATCCCTGACTCCCGGGGACCGCCGGTTCTATCTCGGCGGCGCCACGTCCCTGCGGGGCTTTCACGAGGACGCCCTGCAGCCGCAGGACCTGATCGACCAGCTCCATGCGCAGGTCCGCGCCTGCTCGGCGACTCTGACCGACTTCGCTTGCACGCCACAGGCGCAGCTCCTTGCGGCCGGAGGGACCAGCGACGGCGGCGATCAGTTCGTGGCGCTGACTGCCGAGCTCCGCCTCGCCTTCACCGATTCGTTCGAGCTGGGGCTGTTCTGGGATGCGGGGAACCTCTGGCGGACCCCGACCAGCATCCTGCACAACCTGGTGCTGCGGAACGCGGTGGGCACGGGTTTGCGCTGGCTCACGCCCATCGGGCGGGTGGCGATGGACGTCGGCATCAACGTCTCGCCGGATGCGCTGCTGGGGGAGCCGCGGTACGGCTTCTACTTCTCCATCGGACCGATCTGAGCGCTATCTTCCCGGCAGCGGTCCCCACGCCGGGTCCGCGGCCCCCACCTTCTCCGAGGTGACCTGCCGCGGGTTCGAGCCGTCGGGCAGCACCAGCCAGATCTGCCGCTTCCCCCCGCGCGTCGAGGAGAAGAGCAGGTAGCGCCCGTTCGGGGCCCAGGCCGGCTTCTCGTTGGTGCCCTGGTTCTGCGTCAGCCGCGCCACCTTTCCGCTGTCCACCGCCAGGGTGTAGACGTCGAAGACCCGATGCTCGTCGCGGCCGGAGAACGCGATCAGGTCGCCCTTGGGGCTCCAGGCCGGCTCCTGGTTGTAGTTGCCCTGGAAGGTGAGCCGGCGCACGTCGGAGCCGTCCGCCGCCATGCTGTAGATCTGGGGCGTTCCGGCGCGGTCGGAGACGAATGCGACCCGCTTGCCGTCGGGGCTCCAGGATGCGGAGATGTCGATCCCGCGCGATTCGGTGATGCGCCGGGGGCCGCTGCCGTCCGTCTTCGCGAGCCAGACGTCGGTGTTGTCGTTCTGCGAAGCGGAGAACAGCAGGCGGGAACCGTCCGGCGAGTACGAGGCGCCGGTGGTGAAGTCGCCCATCAGGACGAGTGACCGGATCTGCCGGGTGACGGCGTCGACCGTGTAGAGGTGCGCGCCGCCGCCGTCGCGGAAGCTGGTGAAAGCGATGACCTTGCCGTCCGGGGTCCAGGCAGGAAGCAGATTGATGGAGGCGGTGGTGAGCTGCTGCGGCGCATACCCGTCCCAGTCGGACACCACGATCTGCTTGTCGCCGTCGCCCTCGCGGACGTAGGCGATGCGGGTCTGGAAGACGCCGGGCTCGCGCGTGAAGAACCGCACCACGTCGTCGCCGAAGCGGTGCGCGGCGAGGCGGCCAGCTTGCCGCGGCGCCGTGTAGGTGCCGTGCAGCAGCTCCTGGCCGCGCGTGACGTCGTACAGGCGCATGTCGCACACGACGTCCGTGCCCGATTCTTCGCAGCTCGTCTTCACCAGCGCCTGGGCCCCGACCGCCTGCCATTTCGGGAAGTCGATCACGGTCAGCCCTTCGCCGGGCGGCGCGAGGAACGAAGCGGGATCGAGGAGACGGAACAGGCCGCTGCGCTCGAAGTCCTGGGCCAGCACGGCCTGGATCGCCGCGCCGGCTTCCTGCGCGCCCGCCGGGGGCGCGATGGCGAGCGGCAACGGCTGGACGCGGCCGCCAGAGAGATCGATCACGGGCCGGTCGGAAGCCGCGAGCAGCAGGGCGAGGAGGAGGGCAGAGGTCACGGGCATCTCAAGGTCTGAAGTTCAGGACGACGCCGCTGTCGCGGAGCGAGCGCGCCAGATCGGGAGGAGGCGGAGGGAGCTTCGCCTTCTGGATCGCGAGCTCCAGCGCCTGATCGAAGAACGTGTTGCCGGACTTCTTCTGGATTTCGTGCTTGAGGATGCGGCCGTCGGGCCCGATGTACGCCAGCACGGAGGCGGCGAGGTAGAGCCGCTCGCGCTCCGAGATCACCGAAGGCACCACGTACTGTTCGAGGATCGCGTCGTGCACCGCGGTGAAGTAGGCGTCGCCTTCCTCGGCGCTGGCGGCGGTGCCTTGCGCGGAGCCGGCCGCGGTTCCGGCCCGCTCCGGGTCCGGGGGCTCTTGCGATTCCGGGGTCGCCTTCCCTGCCGCCCGGGCCAGCGCCCGGTCCATCATCTCCTGCCGGGAGGGCTCGCGCTTCTGGGCAGTCGACGGCGGCGCCGTCCGGGTCGAGGGGACCAGGGGAGCGGCGCTGGCGGAAGGGGCCGGCGGTGGCGACTCCTTGCGCGGCAGCAGCTTCGGATCCCGCGGCCGGCCGAGCGCCACCATGTGCGCGATGATGGGCTTGCGCAGCGGGGGGGCTCGATCGAAGAGGCGCGGGAGCACCAGCGCAGCGGCGAAGATGGCCAGATGCAGCAGCGTAGCGAGCGCGAGCGCGGGGAAGGCGGGCATCCGCCCTTGCGGCGCGAGCAGGCTGCGCGGAGCGCTCTCGCTCAAGGCTTTCTCAGCTCCCGATCCGGATCGGTGATCATGCCCAGCGACTCGACCCCGGCCCGCCGGGCCACCGCCATGATCTCGACCACCTGGCCGTACGGAAGGGAGCGGTCCGCATGCAGGTACAGCTCCTTCTCCTTCTGGATGCGGGCGTTGCTGGAGAGCTTCCGTTCCAGGTCGGCGGGCGGGATCTCGGCGTTGCCCAGGTACACGCGGCGGTCGCGCGTGATGGTGAGCACCAGCTTCTCCTCCTGGTGCTCCATCTGCTGCGCGGAGGCGCGCGGGAGGTCCACCTTGACCCCGCTCTGGATCAGCGGCGCGGTGACCATGAAGATGATCAGCAGCACCAGCATGACGTCCACCAGGGGCGTCACGTTGATGTCGGTCATCGCCCGGCGGGGGCCGCTATCTCCAGCGCCGAATGCCATCAGGCGGCCTTCTTGAAGATGTGCCGCTTGATGATGTTGAGGAAGTCGGCGCTGAAGTTGCGCATCTCGTTGTCCAGCACGCGGATCCGCGAATTGAAGGCGTTGTAGGCAACCAGCGCGGGGATGGCCGCGAACAGGCCCACCGCGGTAGCGACCAGTGCCTCGCTGATCGGCCGCGCCACCGTGGCAAGGTTCGCGTTGCCGGCCGCGTAGATGTCCCGGAACGCTCCCATGATGCCCCAGACGGTCCCGAACAGGCCGACGAAGGGCGCCGCGGCGGCGGTGGTGCCGAGGAAGGGAATGCTCTGCTCAAGCGTGGTCAGCTCCGCGTTGGCGGCCCGGGCCAGCGCACGCTCGACGTTCTCGAATCCGCCCAGCTGGTCGTGGAGCGAGCCTTCCTCGGTGGTGGCGGGCTGCGCTTGCGTCACCTTGGACAGCTCGACGTAGCCCGCGCGGAAGACCTGGGCGACCGGGCTCACCGGCATCTGCTCGCTCGCGGTGTAGATGGAATCGAGCCGCTTGCTCCGCCAGAAGGTCTCCAGGAACTTGAGGGTCTCCGCCTGCGCCCGGCGCAGGTGCAGGAGCTTGCGGAAGATGATGGTCCAGCTGGCGAGGGACGAGAGCACGAGGATGATCAGCACGCCGCTGACGACCGGGCCGCCGTGCGTGACCAACTCGACGTAATTGAGGCTGCCGTTCATGGCGGGCGCGGTTCTCCCTCGCAGCGTTTGTACTGTCAACGCGGGAAGAACGGGAAAAGATCCAGGGGTGTGACCTCGGCTCACCTCGGAAGGTCTGAATGAAGGCGGTTGTTGCACGTCCCAGCAGGAAGGAGGGTCGCATGCGCCGGATGCTCATTCTCTCGCTCGCCGCAGCCGCTGCATGCGGTGGGCCCAGCCGGTCGGACCTCATCATCGACTGGACGTTCGAAGGCAAGCCCTGCGCGGACGCGGGCGTCGCCGAGATCCACTTCGCGATCGCCAACGAAGTGCTGACACCGGATCATTTCACCTGCGGCCAGGCGCCTGGTGGAGTCGATCTCGGGTCCTTCCTGGTCGGCGACTATCAGCTGACGATCACCGGCTTCGACGGCGCGAACGCCCCGACCCACCAGATCGTCCAGACGCTACAAGTCCGCGGCAGGAGCGGCGGGCGCGACGAGGTCGCGGTTGACGTCCCGCGCGTGAAGAACTCGACGACCGCCGATCTGACCTGGACGTTCTCGCCAGGCCCGGACTGCGCCACGGCCAACGTGCAGCAAGTGACCATCTACGTCGACCCGAACCCGGACGGGACCGGCGGGACCAACGCGGGCACCGTCGCTTGCAGCACCCTGGGAACGCAGGGCGCCTCCATTGCGCCGCTCACGCCGGGGACGCACACGTTCGCCATCGTCGGTCTGCGGTCGCTCCCCAACGGTCTGACTCCCGTGTACAGGACGCACACTCCGGTCGCCGCGTTCTTCCAAGAAAGCCTGTTCACCAACGTGATGGTGAGGGCCGAACCGACGCCGTGATACAGACCGATCAGTGAACGCCGACGCGCCCATCGGGGTGTTCGACAGCGGGGTGGGCGGGCTGACGGTGCTGCGGGCGCTCACGGCGCGCCTGCCCCGGGAGCAGACCATCTATCTGGGCGACACGGCGCGCGTTCCCTACGGGACGCGCTCCGGCGAGGTGGTGACGCGCTATGCGCTGATGTCGGCGCGGCACCTGGCGCGTCACCGGATCAAGCTGCTGGTCGTCGCGTGCAACACCGTGTCCGCGCACAGCCTGCCCGCGCTCGCCGACGCGCTGCCCATCCCCGTCCTGGGCGTGATCGAACCCGGGGCGCGGATCGCCGCGGCGCGGACCCGGGGAGGGGCGATCGCCGTGCTCGGTACGCCGGCCACCGTCGCGTCCGGCGCGTACCAATCGGCGCTGCGCAGGCTGGCGCCGCTCGCCCCGGTGATCGCGCGCGCCTGCCCGCTCTTTGTTCCGCTCGCCGAGGAGGGCTGGACGGACGGGGAAGTGCCGCGCCTGGTGGCGGAGCGCTACCTCGCGGATCTGCGCCGCGCGGGCGTGGACACCGCGGTGCTCGGGTGCACGCACTATCCGCTGCTTGCACGGACCATCGCCGAAGTGCTGGGACCGCAGGTCGCGATCATCGACAGCGCCGAAGCAGTGACGCAAAGCGTCATAGATCTGCTACGCGCGCATGGCCTGTTGCGCAACAGCCAGGATGATGCGCCGCGTCATCGAACGCTCTGCACCGACGTCCCGAACCGGTTCCAGGCCGTGGCCGAGCGGTTTCTCGGACGGCCTGTCGGAGAGGTGGAACTGATCGATCTTGCGCCGTAGCCGAGGGATTTTCGGCGCCTGCCCGCCGGTTCTGCAAGCTGGCGGAGGCTCGAGGGTTCTGCTAACTGAGATAGGAGCGAATGGCGACTCCGAAGGCCGCGGCCCCCGTCGTGGGGTTCAACCACAACGTCAAATACGGTCCGCGCGTCTACCATGTGCAGACGGAGGATTCGGGCCTCCCGCACGCCCATTACATCACGCACCTGTTCGTTGGCGGAAACATCGTTTCCAGCATGAAGTCCAGCTACGCCGAGAAGGCTGGCGAGCGCGATCTGGCCCGGGTCGTGCGAGGCCTGATGGAGCACCAGCACAAGGCCATGCTCAGGCGGCTGGTGGCGGGCGAGTTCGACGAGTTGGCCGAGCGCCTCTCGGCCCCGCACTATGAGCCCGGCGTCCTCGCCGATGGGACCAACACCGCCTCGTACGTGAACACGGGCGCTGCCGCCGCCCCGGCCAAGGCGAAGAAGGCGCCTGCGATCAAGCCGGTGGCCAGGCCGGCGCCGGCGGCCCCCGCCCCCGCGCCGAAAGCCGCCCCTCCTGCAGCCCAGCCCGCCGCGCCGATCTGGCATCCCTCGCCTCCGTCCGCCTCTCCTCCGCGCGCGCCCGGAGCACCGCTTCCACAAGTAACCCGGCAGCCGGCACAGCCCACCCGGCCGAGCACCCCGCCGAAGATGGCGCCCATGGTGCCTCCCGCCGCCCGTCCCGCCGCGGCGAAGCCGGCCGCCGCGCCAAGCTTCTTCAGCGAGAGCCCGGTGGAGATGCCCACCGACGACCTGCCCACCCTCTTCGCCGAGGAGCTGATCAGCGAGAAGAGCCTCGACGAGGTGATCCTCGCCTTCCTTTCAGCGGACCTCGAGCCGCCCAAATAGGCCCCTGATGAGACACCTCGCCGCCGCTCTCGCGCTCGTCTCGCTCTGCGCTTGCGCCGGTTCGTACTCGAACGGCGGCACGGATCTGCTCCCGCCGGACAGCGGCGGCGGAGCGCTGACGGATGGAGGGCCCCCGGACGGCGGTTCCGACGGCGGCGTGGACGGCGGGCCGGACGCGGGCTGCGTCCAGCGTTCGCTGAACGGGGTGGGAGCGATCGACAACTGCGCCGGTGCTCCGAACGCGACCGCCTCGGTCTTCGTCTCGGATCCGGCTCAGGGCTGCACGGTCAGCATCACGCTCGACACCGCCACCACGCCCTGCACCGGCGTCGCCAGCCGTGGCACGCTCGACGCGTTCGACGGCGGATGCACGGGCGGCTACGTCTGCACCTCCCCCTCGTTGCCGGGCACCCTCACCTGCAATAACGGATTCAACACCTGCACCGTCCGCATTTGCGACGCGGGGGTCTGCGGCCCGTGATCCAGCTCTTCCACGTCAAGAAGGTCTACCCCGGGGATCCGCCGGTCCTGGACGACATCACCCTCCGCGTCCAGAAGGGCGAGTTCATCTGGCTCACCGGCCCCTCGGGCGCGGGCAAGAGCACGCTCTTGCGGCTCCTCTTCTGCGCCGAAAAGCCGACCAGCGGGAGGATCCTGATCGGCGGAAAGAACCTCGGCCGGCTGAGCCAGTCCGGCGTTCCCTACCTGCGCAGGAACCTCGGCATCGTCTTCCAGGACTTCAAGCTGCTCGACAACCGCACCGTTTTGGAGAACGTCGGGTACGCCCTGGAGGTGCTGGGCGCCTCGGACGCGGAGATCCGCGAGCGCGCCCGCAAGCGGCTGGAGCAGGTGGGCCTCTCGCACAAAGCGGCGAGCCTGCCCAGGCGGCTCTCCGGAGGCGAGCAGCAGCGCGTCGCCATTGCCCGGGCGCTCGTCAACGAGCCGACGATCCTGCTCGCGGACGAGCCCACCGGGAACCTCGACCCGTCCTTGACCGACAGCATCCTCCAGCTCCTCTTCGATGCGAACGCGCGCGGCACCACGGTCATCGTGGCCACCCACGATCGGGGCCTGCTGCAGCGGTGGCACCGCCGCACCGTGGGGCTGGAGCGCGGGAAGCTGGTGTTCGACGCATGATCGCGCACGTCGTCTGGCGACTCTCGCGGAGGGCGGCGGTCAACCTCTGGAGGGCGCGGCTGCCCTCGCTGGTGTCGGTGTTCACCATCGGGCTGGCCCTCTTCATCGGCGCTTCGTTCGTGCTCGGCCTGTTCACGGCCCGGACCCTGCTGACGTCCTGGGGCGCCCAGGACAACATCACCCTGTACCTCGACCCACAAACCACCGAGCCGCAGGCCCTGGCGCTCTCGCAGCAGCTCCAGGCGCGCGGCGATCTCGAGGTGCACTACATCGATCCCGCGGCGGCGCTGCGGCGGCTGCGGTCCGATCTGGGAGACCTCGCCAGCGCCCTCGACGGCCTCACCCGCAACCCGCTCCCTCCCTCGCTGGAGATCAAGCCGCGCGTGCCGCTCGCGGTTCCCGCCGTCCGGGTGCTGGCCGCGGAGCTCGGCCAGCTGGGCGGGGTCCGGGACGTCGAGTACGGGCGGGAGTGGCTCGACAAGCTGGAGGCGCTGGGGCGGGGGCTCCGCGCGTTTGGCGCCGGCGCGCTTCTGGCGGTGATCGGAGCGGCGCTTCTGGTGGTCGCCAACACCATCCGCCTCGCGGTGTACGCGCGCCGCGACGAGATCGAGATCATGAAGCTGGTCGGAGCGACCGACCGCTACGTGCGGGCGCCCTTCCTGATGGAAGGAGCGCTGCAGGGATTGCTCGGAGCCGCCATCGCGGTGGGCGCGGTGTTCGCCGCCCAGCAGTGGCTCCTGCCGCGCGCGACGCAGGCTTTCGTGTACGCCACCGGCATCGGCCCCCCCCACCTCCTGCCGCTCCACGCGGCCGCGCTCCTCGCCGGAGGCGCGCTGGTGGGCCTGGTGGGGAGCTGGATCGCGGTCGCGCGCTTCCTGAAGACATGATCCCGCTTCTCGTCGCCGTCGCCGTTTCGCAGCAGTTGCCGGAAGTGCGGCAGCGCCTGCAGGAAGAGCGCGCGGCGGCGCACAAGCTGGCGGGCCGCGAGGCGAACGTGCTCGGCCGGCTCGCCGAGCTCGAGCGGCAGATCGAGGTGGAGTCCCGGGCGCTGCGCGCGGCTGAAGCCCGGCTGCGGGCCGCCACCCAGCGGCTCTCCACCGCCGAGGAAAGCGCGGGCAAGGCGCAAGCCCAGCTCGAGGTCGCGACGTCGGCCGTGGAGCCGCGCCTGGTCGCGCGCTACCGGTTGGGCCGGGAGGGATACGTCCGCTTCCTGCTGGGGTCGACGAGCATCAACGATCTGATGCGCCGGAGCCGCTTCTTCAATACCTTGCTGCAATCGGACTTCGAGGCGCTGGCCGTGCTGCGCGCCCAGGCGCTGGTGGCGAAGGCCGCGCGCGACGAGGTGGCCGCTGCGCACGCGGAGCAGGACCAGAGCTTCAAGCTGGAGGGCGAGCGCCGCGCCGCGCTCCAACAAACGGTCGATCAACAGCGCATCCTCCTCGCCTCGGTGCAACGTGAGAAAGCCATGCACGAGGAGGCGGCCCGGGAGCTGGAAGAGGCCGTGAAGGAGCTCTCGTCCAGGCTCGCCGAGCTGCGGGGCTCGCGGCGGACCCACGCCGCACCCGACCTGGTCGGGGGCAAGGGGTCCATCCGGAAGCGGCGCGGCAAGCTTGCGTTCCCGGTGGACCAGGGTCGCGTCGAGGTGCGCTTTGGCCGCGCGATCGATCCGCGCTTCGGGACCGTCACCTTGCAGAACGGAATCGACGTGCGCGCGCCGATGGGAAGCCCGGTTCGCGCGGTCTGGAACGGCAAGGTGGCGCATGCGGGCTGGTTCAGGGGATTCGGCAACCTCCTCATCGTCGACCACGGCGACGGCATGTTCTCGTTGATGGCGCACCTCGACCAGCTGCAGAAGGCGCTGGGCGACAGCGTGCGCGCCGGCGAGGAGGTCGGAACGGTGGGCGAGACCGGCTCGCTCAAGGGTCCATACCTGTATTTCGAGCTGCGGGACGGCCAGACGCCGCTAGATCCCGAGAGGTGGCTCAGGCGCAGCCGCAGGGGCCCGGCCCTGCTCGCGGGTGCAAAAGGAGGCGCGGCGAAATGAAGAGGTTTCTCCTGCTCTGCGCGTGCGCCACCCTGGGCGGCTTCCTTGCCGTGCAGGTCGCGCAAGCCGCTCGCGACCCGGCCGGGCCCTACCGGAAGCTCGACGTCTTCAGCCACGTGCTCTCGCTGATCGAGAACAACTACGTCGAGCCGGTGGACGATACGCGCCTGCTCTACGGCGCGGTCGACGGCATGGTGCGCACCCTGGACCCGCACTCCAGCTTCATGGATCCGCGATCGTACGCCGCCCTGAAGGAGGAGACGGAGGGGGAGTACGGGGGAGTCGGCCTGGAGCTGGCGACGCGCGGCGAGGACGTGGTGGTGGTCGCTCCCATCGACGACACTCCCGCTTCGCGCGCCGGTTTCCAGCCGGGCGATCGATTGGTCGAGATCGACGGCCGCGCGGTGCACGGCTGGCGCGAGCCGGAGGCCGTTCGCGCCCTGACGGGATCGCCGGGCACGAAGGTGACGGTGAAAGCGCATCGGGCGGGCTGGGCGGAGCCGCGCTCGTTCACCTTGGTCCGCGACGTGATCCGCATCGTCTCCGTCGAGGAGAAGCTCTTCGATCGGAAGCTGGCTTACGTGAAGGTGAAGAGCTTCCAGGACCGCACCGACGCATATCTGCGCAAGGCCCTCGATTCGATGCGCGACCAGGCCGGCGGGCAGCTCTCCGGGATCGTGCTCGACCTGCGGCACAACCCGGGAGGCCTGCTCGATCAGGCGGTGAAGGTCGCCGATCGGTTCCTGGACGGCGGCGTGATCGTTACCACCAAGGGCCGCGGCGGGAAGCACGTCGAGGTGGAGAAGGCCCATCCCAAGGGCACCGAGCCGCGATACCCGATGGTGGTGCTGGTCGACGGCGGCACCGCCAGCGCCAGCGAGATCGTCGCCGGGGCGCTTCAAGATTCCGGCCGCGCGGTGGTGATCGGGACCCGGACGTTCGGCAAGGGCTCGGTGCAGACCGTGATCGAGCTGGAGGACGGCTCCGGGCTCAAGCTGACGGTGGCGCGCTACTACACGCCGTCGGGGCGAAGCATCCAGGAGCGCGGGATCGAGCCCGACCTGTGGGTGAAGGCGAGCGCGGCCGATGACGATGCGCCGCGCGAGCACAACCTCCCCGGCCATTTCAAGGGCGAGGAGGGCGAATTGATCCCGGCAGCCTCGCTGCAGCCGCCCGCGCCGCAGCCGCAATCGCCGGACGATCCGAAGAACGATCCGCAGCTCAAGGTGGCGCTCGACACGTTGCGGACCTGGGCGGTCTTCAAGCGCTCCTTGCCGGCGCCGGCCGTGCGCACGGCGCATCCGTAGGCGCCCCCGGTGGGTCGATGGCCGGGCGGATCCTAATACCAACAGCGCAAGGCAGATGCCACTTCGGCCGGGCTGTGCACACGTTGTGCGCTTGAGTGGGAGCCGCGCGTCGCTGCCCCCTGGCGCGAGGGGCGTGCCGCAGTGCATCGAAGTCTGGCCGGCCGTTTGACAAGCAACCGGGCGTCACGTACAGTCCCGCGCCACTCCGGGTCGACACCCCGGTAATTGTTGGAGTTTTCGAGGTGGAAAGTCGATGACCTGGGTGGAGGTGCTCTTTCTAGCGACCTACTTCCTGGTCCTGCTCGTCCTTTCCATCTATGGCTCCCACCGGTACGTGATGGCGTACCTGTACTACAAGCACAAGGGCAACATGCCGGCCCCCAAGGCCAGGTTCGACCGGCTGCCGCGCGTCACCATCCAGCTTCCCATCTTCAACGAGATGTACGTCGTCGAGCGCCTGATCGACGCTGTCGCCCGCATCGACTACCCCCGCGACAGGCTCGAAATCCAGGTCCTGGACGACTCCACCGACGAGACGCAGGGCATCGCCCGTGCCAAGGTCGCCCGGCTCCGGGAGCAAGGTGTGGACATTGCCTACCTCCACCGGAACACCCGGGAGGGCTACAAGGCCGGCGCCCTGCAAGAAGGGCTGAAGGTTGCGCGGGGCGAGCTGGTGGCGGTGTTCGACGCGGACTTCGTGCCCTCCCCGGAGTTCCTGCGGCGCTCGGTCCACTTCTTTACCGACGAGCGGATCGGCATGGTGCAGGTCCGCTGGGAACACCTGAACCGCGAGTACTCGCACCTGACCCAGGCGCAGGCCATCTTCCTCGACGGGCACTTCGTCATCGAGCACACGGCCCGCAACCGCAGCGGCCGGTTCTTCAATTTCAACGGGACGGCGGGCGTCTGGCGTCGCGCGACCATCGAGGATGCCGGCGGGTGGCAGCACGACACGCTGACGGAGGACCTGGACCTCAGCTATCGCGCGCAGCTCGCGGGCTGGCGGTTCGTCTACTTGCCCGAGGTCGTCTCGCCGGCGGAAGTGCCGGTGGAGATGAACGCTTTCAAGTCCCAGCAGCACCGCTGGGCGAAGGGCAGCGTCCAGACCGCGCGCAAGCTGCTGCCGCGGATCCTGCGCAGCGATCTCTCCTGGCAAGTGAAGGTGGAGGCCTTCTTCCACCTCAGCGCGAATTTCACGTACCCGCTGATGATCCTGCTCACCGTGCTGATGCCGGTGAGCATGGTGATCCGCTTCAAGCACGGCTGGTATGAGGTGCTGCTGCTGGATCTTCCGTTCTTCTGGACCGCGACGGTCAGCGTGGTGCTGTTCTACGTCGCGAGCCAGCGCGAGATCGGCATCGCCTGGTGGAAACGGCTGCAGTACCTGCCCTTCATCATGGCGCTCGGGATCGGGATGTGCGTCAACCAGAGCAAGGCCGTGATCGAGGCGCTGGTCGGCTACGAGACCGCGTTCAACCGCACGCCGAAGACCGGGATGCGGGGCCGCGATCGGAGCTGGCTGAAGAAGAGGTACCGCACGCTGCTCACCGCGCAGCCGCTTCTGGAGCTGGCCCTGGGGGCCTACCTGACCAGCGCCATCTGGTTCGCGCTGGACAAGGGCGTCTACTTCTCCCTGCCCTTTCTCCTCCTCTTCCAGTGGGGATTCTTCTACGTGGGGTTGGTCTCGCTGCTGCAGGGTCCGGTCGGCGCGCTGATGCGCTGGATTCGCGGGCCCGCGGAAGACGCCGCCCCGGCGCTGGAGTAGCGTGAAGGCGATGGTGCTGTGCGCGGGCTTTGGCACGCGGCTGCGCCCTCTCACCGACAGGGTCCCCAAGCCGCTGGTGCCACTCTGCGGGGTGCCGCTGCTTCGCTACAACTTCGCGCTGCTGAAAAACGCCGGCGTCCGCGAGATCGTGATCAACACGCACCATCTGGGCGCGACGATGGCGCGGGGCGCCCAGGCCATCGCCTCGGAGCTGGAACTCGACCTTCAAGTGTCGCGAGAGGAGAAGCAGATCCTCGGGACAGGCGGAGGCGTGCGCCGGGCGCAGGCCATGCTCGGCGCCGGGACGTTCATCCTCATGAACGGCGACATGATCTTCGATCTGGACCTCGCAGCCGCCCTCGCGGCGCACCGGAAGGCGGGGGCGGCGGCCACCATGGTGCTCGCTCCCTACCCGCGGGGAGCGACCTACGGGGCGGTCGAGGTGGACGCGCAGATGAATGTCCGCCGTGTCGCGGGGCGCGGCACGCAGCCCGATCCGTCGCTGTCGAAGTTGCACTTCACCGGAGTGCACGTGCTCGAACCGGAGCTGATCGCGCGGCTGCCGGCAGAGGGCGAAAGCGACATCAACCGGACCGCTTACGTGCGCGCCATCCACGACGGCGCCCGGGTGCACGGTTTCTTGCAGCAGGGGTATTGGGGCGACCTGGGGGCGCCGCGGTCGCTCTTGCGGGCGCACCTGGACGTCCTGGAGAAGCGCATTCCGCTGCAGCGGTTCCGGCCGGAAGCGGATCCCTTCGACGGCTGCGAGGAGCGCGCTCCCGGAGTCTTCGTGCATCCGACGGCGCAGGTGGAAGCGCCGCTGGCCGCGCCCGTCCTGATCCAGGCCGGCGCCGTCGTCGCGCCTGGAGCGGTGGTCGGCTCGGGGGTGACGATCGGGGCGAAGGCGCGCGTCGACGCGGGCGCGCATCTGGAGCGGGCGGTGGTCTGGGAGCGGACGCACGTGGCGGCCGGCGAGCGGCTGGTGGAGCAGATCGCCGCCCCTGGCGTCCGGCTGGACTGCGCGCCCTAAGGAGTATGCGACGCTGAGTCGGTGGGCGGATGGAGGAGCTTCATTTCAACCGCAGAGCGCCCAGAGCGCGCAGAGATCTGGTGTGGTTCGGTACAGAAACCCAAAAAACCTCCGCGCGCTCTGCGGTTGAAATGAAGCGCTAGTGGACTAGACGGCGATGCCGGTTGGGCAGGACACACCGGTTCCACCGAGGCCGCAGTATCCGCCCGGGTTCTTCGCCAGGTACTGCTGGTGGTAGTCCTCCGCGTAGTAGAAGGGCGGCTCCGGGGCGATCTCGGTCGTGATCGCGCCGTAACCGGCCTTGCGCAGCGAGGCCTGGAACGCCTCGCGCGACTGCTCCGCTGCCTCGCGCTGCGCCGGCGTCGAGGGATAGATGGCGCTTCGGTACTGCGTGCCCACGTCGTTGCCCTGTCGCATGCCCTGGGTCGGATCATGGCCCTCCCAGAACGCGCGCAGCAGCTCGGCGTAGGAGATCCGCTTCGGGTCGTACACCACCAGCACTGCCTCGGTGTGCCCGGTCGCTCCAGAGCAGACCTCGCGGTAGGTCGGATTCTTGGTGAATCCGCCGGCGTACCCCACCGCTGTCGTGTACACGCCGTCGAGCTCCCAGAACTTCCGCTCGGCCCCCCAGAAGCAACCCATCCCGAAGAGGGCGCGCTCGTGACCCTCGGGGAAGGGCGGCACCAGAGGGGTGCCCAGGACGACGTGCCGCGGCGGGACTCGCATCGGCTCGAGGCGGTCCGGGAGTGCTTCTTCGGGGGTTGGCATGCGCAGAGATCCCATGGCCGGATTGTGCGCGGCGGGCGTGCTCCCCGCAATCCGGTCCCCGGGATCGACTGAACCCAGCTCGAGCAGGTCTCCTTCGCGGGTCCCGGTGCGCGCGAGCGTGCCGCCGGGCAGCTCCACCACCATGGCGGCGCGTGGATGGAAGCGGGTGGCGCGCCACGGCTTCAGGCGGGAGATCGCGCGGATCACGCGGAAGTCGCGCGAGAGGAACGCCGCGTCGATGGGAAAGCGCATGAAGAAGGTGTGGATCGACGTGCAGGGCTCGATGAGAAGCGCGTCGCCCTCCTGCAGCGACTCGCGTCCGAGCAGGCCGCGGATCCGCGCGATCGGCGTCGCTGCGCGTTCCACGCGGTTGGCCAGGACCGCACCCGTGCGCGGGTTGCGCACCATCACGGGCGCACCAGCGAGACCCGCGGACCCAGCCCCACCGTCAGGCGGCCGGTCTTGCTCGAGTAGATCTCGCCGTCCAGGAACCAGGAGAGCGGAGCGCGCGCCGAAAGCTCCAGCTCCTCGCCGACGCCTTCGAGCAAGCGGTCGCGCCGTGCGGGCAGGCCGCAGAGCAGCCGCGGCAACTCGAGCGCGAACTGGCGAGGGCCGGCGGTCAGACCGAGGACCTGGAACGCGCCGGGCTGTTCGGTGGCGCGGCGGAACGGCCGCAGCCCGAGCCCGGCTTCCGCCACGGACGAGCAGACCAGTCCGTAGATCTCGATGCGCGGCCATTCCTCGCCATCCAGCCTGACCCGCAGGTCCATCGGGGCGTAAAGCTTGCGGGCAAAGGGGCCCCGGGTCAGCGACGACCCCAGAGCGCGCGCGAAGATGCGCGCGCTGGTCAGCGGTCCGGCGTTTCCGGTCGCGTAGATCGCTTCGATGAAGCGGACCGGAAGGCCCACCCCGAAACGGAATCCGCAGCGCGCACCGGTCCGGGCCCCCTCCTCCAGGATCCGCAGCGTGTCGCGCTGCTCGACGCGCAGCTCGTTGCCCGAAGCGAGCGCTTCCGACAGGCGGCGCAGGCGCTGCTCCGCGTCGCCCTTGCCGCCGAGGGGAGCGAGGGAATCGTATGCGCCGCCGCCGAGCAGCGCGAGCGGCGGGAGATCGTTGCCGAGCGCGCCGGCGAGGGCGGTGACCGTATGGGTGACGGTGCCGTCCCCCCCCGCTATGGCGAGGACGCGCGGCCGGTCCGCCGCGACCGCCTTGGCCACGGCGGCCAGCTCCTCCGGTCCGCGGGTCTCGAGGATCGAGGCCCCAGGCGCCGCTTTCCGAAGCTGCTCCGCCGCCAGCGGCCATTGGCGGTTGCGGCGGGCGTTCGGATTGGCGATGATCGTGATCCCCGCCATGCCGGCACCGAATACCGGGCAGAAGCCTGCGGCACAAGGGCTCTTTCTCGACCCGCGCAAGACGCGCCTGAGCGTGGTGCTCGTCGAGCCGAAGATTCCCCCCAACACGGGCAACGTGGCCCGCCTCTGCGCGGTCACCGGATCGCGACTGCATCTGGTGGCGCCGCTCGGGTTCCGGATCGACGACAAGGATCTGCGCCGGGCGGGACTCGATTACTGGGACAAGGTGTACGCCGCGACCTGGAGCTCGTTCGACGAGCTGCTGGAAGCCGAGGGAGTCTCCCCAGAGCGGCTGCACTTGTTCTCCGGCCGCGCCGGGACCGGCCTCTGGGCTGCCCGCTTCTCCGCTGGCGATTACCTGGTGATGGGCGACGAGGTGGGTGGCCTTCCCCAGGCCCTGCTGGATCGTTTCGTCAGCCGGCAGGTGAGGGTGCCGATGGTGCCCGAACCGAGCGCGCGGAGCCTCAATCTGTCCACCTGCACCGGCATCGCCGTGTACGAGGCGCTCCGACAGATCGAGAAGGGGCAACCCCCCGGAACTTCGGGGTAGGATGGTTGCGTGGATACGTTCGAGCTCCTCCCCTCGCTGGCACAGGGAGAACTGTCCGATACCAGTACGCCGGAGCTCGTAGCGGCGGTCTTCCGGTCGCGGGCGAGCGGGACCCTCTGGCTCGAGACGCCGCAGGCTCCAGAGATCCGGGTCTTTTTCCACGCCGGCGACATGTGCGGCACCACCTCGTTTCCCGGCGTCCAGAACCTCGCGCAAGTCCTGCTCGCCAACGACTGGGTGAACGCGCTCGACATCGACTCGAGCCGCGAAGAAGCTGCGAAGACAGGCAAGCGTCACGGGGCGATCATGGTGGCGAAGGGGCTCCTGACCACGGAGCAGCTCCGCGCGGCCTTGGTCGCGCAGCACACCACCAATCTCTTGACGCTGATGGGAATCACCGAGGGAAAGTACGACTGGCGCGGCTGGGAGCCGCCTCCCGCCTGGGCCCGCGAAGTGGTGGTGGATCCCGTCGGCTGCCTGGTCGATGCCTTGGAGCAGGAGCAGCACGCGCAGCGGCGCGCCAAGGTGATGCGGTGGCTGGGCGACCACCCGGTCCGGCTTTCGGTGGACTGGCCGGATCTGCAGGCGCGCCTCGCGCTCGCTCCGATCGATCGTCGGGCGGCTGCGGTGCTGGCCCTTCCGCGGCGCCTGCAGGAGTTCGTGCGCGCATCCCAGCTCGCGCAATCGCGCGCGGAAGCAGTGCTCGCTGCGCTTCTCCTCGCTGGAGGCGCGGAGCCTCAGCCCGAGGGAGACGTCCGCGCCCCGGCCCCCGCGGCGTCGGAGCAGACCAGGGTGCAGTCGCCTGCCGGCAACGACGAGGAGCTGGAGCTGGATCTGCCGCCGGCGCCGGCGCCGTCCGCCGGCGAGCCGGAACCGCCTGCGGCGGAGGCAGGTGCCGGCATGGATCGGGAGCGCGCGAACGACTTGCGCAAGAAGATGCTCGCGCGCGGAATCCGCAATCTGGGCTCGCTGCCCACGCGGGAGGAGTACGAGGGCTCCGTCGCCGTGACGCCAAAAGTAACGGCGTCGAAGGCGAAGGGCCAGCTTGCGCCGGACGAGCAACGATTCGCTGACGAGGTGCGCTCCCGCGTCGAGCAGGCGCCGGGCCAGAGCGCGTACGCCCGGCTCGGGGTGGATCCGGGCGCCACCAGCGAGACGATCCGGAACGCGTACCTGGAGGCGGCCAAGCGATTCCATCCGGACCACTCCGCCAGCCCCGGCCTGGCATCGGTGCAGGCCGAGCTGCAGACGCTCTTCGCGCTCCTCAAGGAGGCGTACGAGACGATCTCCACGCCCGAGGCGCGCACCCGCTACGACGCGTCGCTGAAGGCTGCCCACGGCGGCACGCGCAAGGAGGAGTCGGCGATCGCGCTCAAGATGGGCGACGTCCTGCTCAAGAAGCGCGATTTCGAGGCGGCGCTGGCCAAGCTGCGGCGCGCGGTGGACCTGGACGCCACGGGAGACGCGCTCGCGGCGCTCGCTTGGGGGCTGGTGAGCGATCCCAAGGCTTCCCAGCAGGCGAAGGAAGAGGCAGCATCGCTGATCAACCGGGCGCTCCGGGCACCGGGCGTCACCGCGCGGACTTACTACGTCGCCGGTGTGCTCTGGCGGACGAAGGATCCCGAGTCCGCCCTGGACGCATTCCGCAAGGCGCTGGAGATCGATCCCAAGCACCCGGACGCGGCGCTCGAGATCCGGCTGATGGAGCAGCGGCGCGGGAAGCCTCCGAAGGGGGGCGGGGGCGTGCTCTCGGGCTTGCTCTTCGGGAAGCGGAAAGGTTGATGTCCAAGGAGACGGTGTTGGTCGCGGACGGCGATCCGCGGAGCTTGCGCCTCTTCGAGCTCGCGCTGCGCAGGGCGGGTTTCGCGGTGGAGTCGGCCGCGGACGGCGGGCAAGCGATGCGAAAGCTGCTCGAGACGCCGGTCCAGGCCGCGGTGTGCGACGTCGCGCTGTCGGAGCCGGACGGTCTCGCGCTCTGCCGGGCGGCCCGCGCCCACCAGGGGCTTGCGGGGATTCCCTTCCTGCTCGTCGGCGCTCTGGATCCGGCCGCGAAGGCGCGGGCGGTCGAGGCGGGTGCGGACGACTACCTCGCCAAGCCGGTCCTCCTCAAGGAACTGGTCCAGCGGGTGCAGCACCTGCTCGAGCGGCGGCGCCTCTCCGATCCCGGGCCTCCCACCGCGCTCACCGGCTCGGTGCGGGACCTGGGGCTGCTGGACCTCTTCCGGTCGCTCGAGAGCTGGCGGAAGGACGCCGTGGTCCGCTGCGAAAGAGGCGGGCAGCTCGCGCGCGTCTGGGTTCTCGAGGGCGAGGTCATCGACGCCGAGCTGGGACCCGTTTCCGGTGACGTCGCGTTCTGGCGGCTGATGACCTGGGAGGAGGGCGAGTTTCGCGTCGACTTCGCGGATGCAGGCAAGCGTGAGCGCCGCATCCACGGGGGGACGCAGGGTGCACTGCTGGAGGCCATGCGGCGCGTGGAGGAGCTGGCCCGCGTCGCCCAGGCGTTGCCGATGGACACGCAGCTCACCGTGGACGTCGCAAGGCTCGAGGCGCGGTTGGCCGACCTGCCCGACGAGATCAATGAAGTGCTCCGGATCTTCGACGGCGGGCGGGCCTTGCGCGCGGCCCTCGATCTATCGCCCTCCGACGACCTGTCCACGGTGGGGGTCGTGCAGCAACTGATCGCCGACGGGATCTTGCGCCCGGCGTCGCGGCCAGCATCCCTGCAGCATTGGGTGTCCGCGCCGCCGCCGGGATCCGCGCCTGCGGAGCCGGCGGCGCCTCGGATCGTCCACTTCCCGCCCCTGCGCGGCATGCGCCGCGAGCGGTTGCGCCGCGAGGCTGAGCAGGCCAGGGTGAAACTCGCCTCCGGAGAGCCCGTCCGCCTGCACCACGTGGTCGATCTGCCGCCACGCGGCCAGGAAGAGATGCTGGGCGAGTTGCGGCGGGTCTCGCCAGCCGTCGGGGAAGCGGCGAAGACGTTCACGGCCGATGCGCAGCTCGCGCGCGTGCTGATCCCCGACCACGCCCGGGCCACCGAACCACCGCCGATCGCGCCGGTGGCCTCGACCACGCCGCCGCCTGGAGTCGGCGCCGCAGCCGGGGCGCGACCGCGTCGCAGGTGGGCCTGGTTCTTCATCGCAACCGTTGCGCTCACCCTCGCCTGGGTCCTGCGTCCCCAGCCCAGGACGGAGCGCAGGGACGCGCCGTGGCTGGAAACGAAGGGCCTGGAAGCACCTTTGGGCGCCGAGGTGACCGCCGCGGGCGTCGCAGCCGGACCGACGGGCTACGCGGAGGCGGTAGGTCGCGGGAACGACCTGTTCCGGCAGGGAAAGTATGGGGCGGCCGCCGGCGAATACCGCAAGGCGCTGTCGCTCCGGCGGGACGCGGTGCCCGTCCTGATCTCGCTCGGCGACGCACATCTCGCGGCGGACCAGCCGCGGAGCGCGCTGGAGCCTCTCGAGCGGGCCGCGCGGCTCGATCCGACGAGCGCCCGCGCACAGCTCTTGCTCGGGACGACCTACCATTCGCTGGGCCGGATCCGCGATGCGGTGAAGGCCTACCGGCGGTATCTGGAATTGGAGCCGACGAGCGAGTTCGCCAAGGACGTGCAGGTGATCCTCGCGAACCTGGGCCCCCCGGGTTAAATCTCCGCGCGCATGCGCGTCCTGGGGCTGGAAACGAGCTGCGACGAAACCGCGGCCGCGGTGGTCGAGACGGGCGAGGGCCTGCGCGGACGCGTGCTCGCGGACGTGGTGCACACGCAGAAGGAGGTGCACGAGAAATGGGGAGGAGTGGTGCCGGAGCTCGCCTCCAGGGACCACCTGCAGCGGGTGCTGCCCGTGCTCGACGAGGCGCTGCGGAAGGCCGGCTGCGAGCTGCGCGAGCTGGACGGCATCTCCGTCACCCGGGGGCCGGGGCTGGTCGGCGCGCTGCTCGTCGGCGTGCAGGTGGGGAAGTCGCTCGCTGCCGCCTCCGGACTTCCGATCGTCGGCGTCAACCACATCGAGGGACACGTGTTAGCGGTGTTGCTCGCGGAACAGGCGCCGGTTCCGCCTTGGCTCGCCCTGGTCGTTTCCGGAGGCCATACCTCGCTCTACGACGTGCGCGCGCTGGGCGAATACCGCGCCCTGGGCCACACGCTCGACGATGCGGCGGGAGAGGCGTTCGACAAGGTCGCCAAGCTTCTGGGACTGCCCTACCCCGGGGGTGCCCACCTCGATCGGCTGGCGCGCGGGGGCAACCCCAAGGCGATCGATTTCCCCCGCGGACTCGCCCGCCGCTCGCGCGCGGCGTTCGATTTTTCGTTCAGCGGCCTGAAGACCGCAGTGCTGACGCACGTGCGCGAGCACGGCGTTCCGTCCGGCCAGGCTCTTTCGGATCTCTGCGCATCCTTCCAGGAGGCCGTGTGCGACGCGCTCACGCAGCGGGCGCTGCGGGCAGCCCGGCACGCCAGGTCGCCGGCGCTGGTGATCTGCGGCGGGGTGGCGGCGAACTCCCGCCTGCGGGCCCTGGCAGAGGAGCGGTGCGCGGCGGAAGGTGTCTCCCTCTTCCTGCCCGAGCCACGCCTCTGCACGGACAACGCAGCGATGATCGCGATGGCGGGCGCCCACCGGCTGCTCCGGGGCGAGCGCGCGGACGCGGCCATGTCGGCGGATCCGGGGTGGCGGCTGTGAAGCCAGCCGAGCTGCTGCGCCGGCACGGCCTGCGCCCGAAGAAAGGCTGGGGTCAGAATTTCCTCGGCGATGAGCAGCTCCTCTCCTCGCTCGCTGCGCTGGCGCGCCTGCGGCCCGGCGACCTCGCCGTCGAGCTCGGCGCGGGTCTCGGTCACTTCACGCGCGCGCTGGCCGCCACCGGCGCGCAGGTGGTGGCGGTGGAGCGGGATCGCGAGCTGGCCCCGATCCTGCGCGCCGAGCTGCCGGGCGTCCAGGTCGAGGAAGCGGATGCGAAGAGCTTTGACCTGCGCGGCGTCGCCGCCCGCGCGGGGCGGCGCGTGGTGGTCTGTGGAAACCTTCCGTACCATCTCAGCTCGCCGATCCTCTTCCACCTGCTCGACCAGCGGGACTCGGTCCGGCGGGCCGTCCTGCTCCTGCAGCGCGAGGTAGCCGAGCGCATCGCCGCGCCACCGGGCGGACGGGACTACGGGCTGCTCTCGGTGTTGATCCAGCATGTGGCCGATGCCTCGATCGGCTTGCGGGTGCCGCGGCACGCGTTCACGCCTCCTCCGGAAGTGGAGAGCGCGGCGCTGGTGCTGGAGTTCCTCGAACGGCCGCGCGCCGACGTGCGGGACGAGGCGCGGTTCCGAAAGCTGGTGAAGGCGGCTTTTTCGCAGAGGCGGAAGACGCTCTGGAACGCGGTGAAGTCGGTGCCGGGGGGGCGGGAGGCGCTGGAGAAGGCGGGGATCGATCCAAAGCGGCGCGGGGAGACGTTGACGGTGGAGGAGTTCGCGTCGGTGGAGCGGGCGCTGGAAGGTGAAGTAGGCTAAGGCTTCAGATCAACCGCCGAGCACGCCGAGCACGCCGAGATGGAAAAGTAGGCTGAGGAAGTTTTTTGGGGGGGTCTAGCGAGGTCTGCCCCCAATCGATCCCGTGAGCGGTTCTGGGCCATGCCGGCGGCAATTGATTTGGGCAGACCTCTGGCGCCACGCTCATCAGGTCGCGTACTGGGCGATGCCATTTCCGAAGGACCAGTTCTCCTTTGCGACCTCGACGAGGCTCACGAACACGTCCTCGGGCCGCACGCCCGGCGACTCGCGCAGGAGCTGGGCGATGCGCGCGAAGAGCGCTTTGCGCGCGTCCACCGTGCGGCCGGCGTTCAGCGTGATCTGGATGAGGATCACGCCGTCGGTGCGGGAGATGCCCAGATAGGACGGGTCGTAGATCAGCTCCGACTCGTCGTGCTCGGTGATGATCTGGAACTTGTCCTGCTCGGGGATCTTGATGGCCTCCACCATCGCGCGGTGGATGGAGCTTCCGACGGCGCGGCGGAATTCGGGACTCGTGCCCTTGCGCAGGGCGATTCGGACCAGCGGCATGCCGTTTCCGATGCCGGGGCCGGTGGACGGTTGCTTCAGGTCTGCGTGCGCAGGTGGAACGACTTCCGCCGGGTGAGCGGGAGGAAGCCATACTTCGAGAGCGACATGCCCTTGCCGGTGTCCTTCACCCCGGTCCACGGCAGCAGCGGATCGAGGTAGTCGCACCGGTTCATGAAGAAGGTTCCGGTCTCGATCTGCGCCCCGATGCGGAAGGCGCGCTCCTGGTCGCGCGTCCAGATGGCCGCGGTGAGGCCGTAGGGGCTGTCGTTCATCAGCCGGACCGCCTCGTCGTCGTCCGCGACCTTCTGCACGCCGACGATGGGCCCGAAGCTCTCCTCCACCATCAGGCCGTGCATGGAGTGGTTCGCATCGATCACCAGGCAGGGGTCGAAGAACCGGCCCCGGCCGGCGGCGTCCTGGACCGGCTTTCCCCCGCAGAGCACCCGGCCCCCCTTCGCCCGCGCTTCGTCGACCTGCGCCGTGAGCTTCCGGGGCGCATCCGGCTGGGCCATCGGCCCCAGGGTGGTGTCGGTCTGCTGCGGATCGCCCAGGCGGTACTTGCGCACTTCGGCCAGCGCGCCTTCGACGAAGCGGTCGTAGAGCGAACCGTGCACGTAGATGCGCTCGATTCCGCAGCAGCTCTGGCCGGCGTTGTAGAAGGCGCCGTCGACGATGTTCGCGACCGCATGATCGAGGTCGGCATCGGGCGCCACGTAGGCAGGGTCCTTGCCGCCCAGCTCGAGGCCGACGTCGATGAAACGCTTCGCTCCTTCCCGGTAGAGCTCGTGCCCTCCGCGCACCGAGCCGGTGAAGCTGACGTAACCGACCTCCGGCCGGGCGACGATCTTCGCGCAGGTCTCGTGAGTGGCGTCGATGGCGGTGACCAGGTTCTCGGGCGCGCCCGCGCGCTCGAAGGCGCGGGCAAAGGCGTCGCCGCAGAGCGCGGTGCGGTTCGCATGCTTGATGATGACCGCGTTGCCGGCCAGCACGGCGGGAACGACGACGTTGACGGTGATCAGCAGCGGGTAGTTCCAGGCGCTGATGTCGAGCACGACTCCCACCGGCTCGTGGCGGACGAAGCGCGTGAATCCCGGCACGGGCGGCAGCGGGTCGTCGCGCAGCGCTTCGGGGGCCAGCGCCATCATCGCGCGTGCGCGCATCAGGGTGGTCTTCACCTCCCCACGCGCCTGGGCGAGGGGCTTGCCCATCTGCAGCGTGACCTCACGGGCGACGCGCTCGGAGTCCTTCTCGAGCTCCTGGCAAAAGCGCTCGCAGAGCGCGATCCGCTCCGGGAGCGGCGTCTTCGCCCAGGACTTGTGCGCCCGGAACCCGCGCGTCACCACCGATTCGACCTCCGCGTCGCCGAGGAAGCGCCGCTCCGCGACCATCTCACCGCTGTACGGATTGTCGATGCGATGCGTGTCCATGGAAGGCACAGGATGCGACCTCGACGCTGCGCGCGCAAACCCGATCTGCGAAAAAATGTCAATGCTGCAACCGGGTGTGTTCTGTGCTGACATTCGCGCGCCGTGGAGCCGAGGCACCGCTACATCGTGGTCGAGGGACCCATCGGAGTCGGCAAGACGTCCTTGACGCGGACGCTCTCCAAGCGCTTCAACGCGCGCAGCGTGTTCGAGCTCGTCGAGGAGAACCCGTTCCTGGCCAGCTTCTACCAGGACCGGAACAAGCACGCCTTCCAGACCCAGCTCTTCTTCCTGCTCAGCCGCTTCAAGCAGCAGCAGGAGCTCTTCCAGCAGGAACTCTTCTCCCAGGTCACCGTCAGCGACTACCTGTTCGCGAAGGACCGCATCTTCGCCTCCATCACGCTGGACCCGAACGAGCTGGCCCTCTACGAGCGGGTCTACGAGCACCTGGGCCCGCGCGTGATGAAGCCTGATCTCGTAATCTACCTGCAGGCGCGGCTCGACGTGCTGCTGTCGCGGATCCGGAAGCGCGGGCGCGAATTCGAGCGGAAGTTCGACCCCGAATACCTGGCGGAGCTGGCGCGGACGTACAATGACTTCTTCCACCGGTACGACGAGACGCCCTTGCTGGTCATCAATACCAGCGACATCGATTTCGTGGAGAGCGAGAGGGACTTCGAGGAGCTGATCCGGGCAATCGGATCGATCAAGGCGGGGACACACTACTATCAGCCCCTCGGCACGCGCGTTTGAAAGCGGCAATCGGACCGTCCCAGTGGCGCTTTGACGCAGCGATGATATCCTTCGCTTGCGGTACGGATCTGTCCCGAATCGGGCTGTCCGGAGCTCAACCTATCCAAGGTGGGCCACCAGGACGAAGCGCACCGACGAGGGGCCAAAATGCGAAACGGAGGTGAACCTTGAAGAAGGTCACCATCAATACGCTCCGCAAGATGAAGCAGGCCGGCGAGCGCATCACCATGCTCACGGCCTACGATGCCAGTTTTGCCCGCTTGCTCGATCGCGCCGGGACCGACGTGCTGCTCGTCGGCGATTCCCTGGGCATGGTCGTTCAAGGACACGACACGACGTTGCCGGTGACGATGGACCAGATGGTCTATCACTGCGCCGCCGTGAAGCGCGGGGTGCAGCGCGCGCATCTAGTGGCCGACATGCCTTTCGGGAGCTACCAGGGCACAGTCGACGAGGCGGTGAAGAACGCCGTCCGCCTGGTCGCGGAGGGCGGCGCCGAGAGCGTGAAGCTGGAGGGAGGCGCCGAGTACTCCGAGGTCGTCCAGCGGATCTCGCGCGCCGGCGTGCCCGTGATGGGGCACATCGGGCTCACTCCCCAGTCCGTGCACAAGCTCGGCGGCTACGTCGTCCAGGGCCGCACCGAGGAGAAGGCGCAGAAGCTGCTCGCGGACGCCCAGGCGCTGGAAGAGGCTGGCTGCTATGCGCTGATCCTGGAGATGATGCCCTCGGAGCTGTCAGCGGAGATCTCCCGCGCGGTCGGCATTCCTGTGATCGGGATTGGCGCGGGCGCCGGCTGCGACGGGCAGGTGCTGGTCATCTACGACCTGCTGGGGATGAATCCGGACTTCTCGCCGAAATTCGTGAAGAAGTATCTCGACCTGGGTGTGCTGATCCGCGACGCGGTCGCCCGTTACAACGACGAGGTGAAGCACGGCACGTTCCCGGGCCCCGAGCACAGCTTCGCGGCCGAGAAGGAGGCAGGCAAGTCCGCGCCGGTGCTGCAGCTCTATTCGAGCGTCAAATGAGCCTGGGGGTGATCGCTACCGCGCACGACTTCCGCCGCGCCTGCCAGGAAGCGCGGCGGGACGGGGAGCTCGCGCTGGTTCCCACCATGGGGTACCTGCACGCGGGGCACCAGTCGCTGATCAGGGCGGCGGCGCAGCGCGCTCCCGCGGTGGCGGTCACCATCTTCGTGAATCCGGCGCAGTTCGGTCCCGGCGAGGACCTCTCGCGCTATCCGCGCGACGTCGACGGCGACCTGCGCAAGTGCGAGGAGGCGGGCGCGACCTTCGTGTTCGCTCCCCGCGGAGCGGAGGAGATCTATCCGCCGGGCTTCCAGACCTACGTCGAGCCCGGCCCCCTCGCCGTGCCCCTCTGCGGGGAGAAGCGGCCGGGCCACTTCCGCGGCGTGTGCACGGTGGTTGCCAAGCTGTTTGCGCTCAGCCGCGCGGATTGCGCGTTCTTCGGCGAGAAGGACTACCAGCAGCTCGCGGTCATCCGGCGGATGAACGCGGACCTCAATCTCGGCGTGGAGGTCATCGGCCGCCCGATCGTGCGCGAGAGCGACGGGGTCGCGATGTCGTCGCGCAACGCGTACCTCTCGCGCGAGGAGCGCCTGCGGGCCGCTGCTCTCTGGAAGGCGCTCAAGGCAGCGCGCGACGCCTTCACCGCCGGCGAGGTCCAGGTAGCGCGGTTGGAGGAGCTGGCCCGCCAGAAGCTGGCGGAGGACGAGGTGCGCGTCGACTACGCGGAGGTCCGCGATCCCATCGAGCTGCGGCGCGCTCAGAAGGCGGACCCGATTTCCCGATTGTTCCTCGCCGCATTCCTCGGTAAGACCCGCCTCATCGACAACGGAGCGCTGGGCGAGCAGGGATGAGCGAGAAGCACGTCAAGGTCATCACAACCAACCGGAAGGCCCGCTTCGAGTACCACGTCGAGGCGAAGGTCGAGTGCGGCATCGCGCTCACCGGCACCGAGGTGAAGAGCCTGCGCGACGGCAGCGCGCAGCTCTCCGACGCGTACGCCATCCCCAAGAGCGGAGAGTTGTGGCTGCTGAACGCGCAGATCCCGCCGTACAAGCCGGCGGGCCCGCTGCAGAACCACGACCCGAAGCGCACCCGCAAGCTGCTGCTGCACCGGCGCGAGATCGACAAGCTGCACGAGCAGCAGCAGAGGGCCGGATACTCGCTGATCCCGCTCAGCCTCTACTTCAAGGACGGGCGGGTGAAGGTCGAGCTCGGCGTCTGCAAGGGGAAGACGGGCGTGGACAAGCGAGACGACATCGCCGAACGCGAGGCGAAGCGGGAGATGGATCGCGCGCGCAGGGGCCGCGGGTGAAGGGAAGAGTGGTGCTCATCACCGGCGGAACGTCGGGGATCGGCCGCGTCACGGCGCGCGAGCTGAAACGGATGGGCGCCACCGTGGTGGTAGTCGGGCGCGACCCGGCCCGGCTCGACGACATCCGGCGGGAGATCGGGGCCGACACCATCCGGGCGGATCTCCAACTCGTGAGCGAAGTCCGGCGCGCCGCTGACGAGCTCCGCCAGCGCTACCAGCGATTGCACGTGCTGGTGAACAACGCTGGAGCGCTGTTCGGGGATCGCGAGGTCACGAGCGAAGGGCTCGAACGCACCTTCGCCCTGAACCACATGGCGTACTTCGCGCTGACGGCCGCGCTGTTGGACCTGCTGCGCGCCAGCGCGCCGGCCCGCGTCGTCACCGTTTCATCGGAAGCGGCGCGCGGCGGCAAGATCGAGCTCTCCGATCTGCAGATGGAGCGGCGCTACCTGGGCATCCGCCAGTACTGCAACACCAAGCTGATGAACTTGCTCTTCGCATTCGAGCTTGCGCGCCGCCTGCAGGGGACCGGCGTAACGTCGAATGCGGTGCACCCGGGCGCGATCGCGAGCGGATTCGCCATGCAGGGCGCGGGCTGGTACGGGGTGCTGACTCGCCTCGCGCGGCCGTTCCTGATCGGCGAAGTGAAGGGCGCGCGCACGCAGATCCGGGTCGCGTCGGATCCCTCGCTCGAGACGGTGACCGGCAGGTATTTCGTTCGCGAGCGCGAGAAGCAGCCGCCCCGCGCTGCCCTCGATCAGGCGTTGGCTGGGCGACTGTGGGAAGAGAGCGAGCGGACTGCTGAACGGCTGGCCACCCGGCGCGCCGGATGAGTCCGACGGTTTCGTAACCGCCACGGCGGGATCCTACGAGTTCGGCGGACCAGTGCGCAGAAGTCGCGCGCCGCGAACGCGCCACAAAGGGCGAAGCAACGCAGCGTCGAAGCGCTGGATGACATCTTCGGCGGCGCTGTCCAGCAAACGAACGAAAGTGTCGTGATCGCTGGCAGCGGCGGCTGGTGCCGCGCCGCGGCGCCCAGAGGAGAACCGGGGCCGGGGCTCCGAGGCTCACGCTGGAACCGCACTTGCAGAACAGGCCGTAGCGCCGGGGGCGCCGAAAGGAGGATTGAGTCGGGTAGCGGTCCGCATCGAAGACGCACCTCGCGAGCGCATCGCAGTCGGGGTCGACGCGGTAGCCTTGCACGCCTCAGGAGCTCTTCGATGCGGACCGCGGTAGTTCGCGGGCCGAGCTCACCCGGATTTCACCAGCACGGGCTGCGAAACGACCTGCTTGGCCGATTCCAGGTATCGCGACCAGACGGACATGAGAGCCTGCACCAGCCCGGCCTCCTCGGTGTAGAAGGCGTACTCGGTCATGTGATCGCCGAAGCTGGGGATCGCGAACACGGCTTTCTCGCTGTCGACGATCCAGAGGTACATCGGCATCAGGCCGCGGTACTCCCAGCGGTCCGCGAAGCGCAGGTCGGCGTCCAGGGCGCGTTGCTGGCGCTCGAGCGACGCCTGCATGAACTGGGGCCGCGACTCCGACACCTGGCAGTTCTCCAGCTCCTCGTACATTCTGCGATTCCGCTGGAAGCCCCCCTTCTTGACGTACTCCTTCCAGCGGGAATCCGGATAGCGGTCCTGGAGCGCCTTCTCGCGCCCTGGGGCATCCAGGCAGAGAACCTGCACGCTGAGTGGATGACCGCGGCGGATGCGATCCGCCTTGCGATTCTCGATCGCTTTCACGTAGGCGCCGTACCGGCCGCGGTCGCGCCAGGCGCCGTGGCCTGGAAAATCGGTGGCGATGAAGATCGACTCGCGCGCATCGGCGATGATGCGGTCGACTTCAGCCATGTACCCGGGGAACGCGCCGATCTCCTTGGTCGTCAAGTGGTCGAAAACGGAGCGCAGGTCCGTGGTCAGCTTGCGGCCGTCGCGGATGGAGAGGACCGCGAACAGCGTACCAAGGACGGCAAGGAACAGGCCGAGCATCTCGAACGGCGTGCGATTCGCGAGGTACCAGTCGTAGGCATGGATGAGTTTCTGGATGTACCAGGCTTGCGTCGAGCCCATGTGCGCCATGCTAGCAGCGGGCGCAAGAAAGCCCGATGTGAGAGCGGGCGGGAGTATGTGGGCCCCCCCGGCTTGACGCGCCGCTCCCCCCGGTTATGTTGTCTCCATCGGTACGTCATGGGGGCGAACCGGTTTCGACGAGGGCAACGAACCTTTCGGCGCATGCAGGGGATGCCTGGACCTCTTCAAAAAACGGGCAACGCAACAAACGCCAACGACAACGTTGAGCTCGCGCTGGCCGCCTAAAACGGCTTAAGCACGCGGGACCCCGGAGCCCAGCTGATGGCGCCGGCAAGTCCCGTCAAAAAAGTCAGCTGGTCTTCCGTGGTGCTCCGACGGCGGAAGACGAGATTCATTCGGAGATGGTCCGGCGGGCAGGGGGCCCGTGCTCGATCCGCCGGATGACGACAAATCGCGGGACAAGCATGTAGCGCCAAAAAGGGGAGTGCTTTCGGACGCGGGTTCGATTCCCGCCGCCTCCACTCACTTTTTCACTCTACGACGCAGTGCGGCTGTAACGAGGACTGTAACGAGCCATGCCTACCAAGCCGCCGCCGCTGATGACCGACCCGAATGACCTTGCGGAGTGGGATCGCCTGCACAAGGCACTCGATCCACTTCTGGAGGAGCACCAGGAGTTCCTCAAGAAGGGGAAGACGAAGACCGCCAAACCGGAGGACACGAAGGCCGCGTACGAGCGCAACAAGCAGATCAGCAGCCTTCGGGAGCAGCTTCAGGAACTCCGCGACAAGGTGTCCGTCGTCAAGCACGTCCTCAAGACGGGGACGAAGAAGAAGAACTGACCGACGCTCCGCGGTGCAGCTTCAGCGGCTGCACCTGAGCGCAGAGCTTCGACCACCCGAACGACGTGTACAACTCCATGACGTCCTGCCCGGGCGCGCCGTGCGTGCAGAGCCGCAGCACGTCCCGCTCGGCGCCGTCCTCGCGGAACAGCGTGATCCCGGTCCGCCTGAAATCGTGGAACCGGCGCAGTCGCTTCCCGAGCGCCGTGAGATCTTTCCGCAGCCGCTTGTAGCTGTCGTGGTCGGAGCGCATTCCGCCGAACTCGACGCGCGGCCCGCGGTTCGTCGGCCGCGAGTGCGGCACCACCAAGTCGTCCGGTGCCGGCGCCCGTCCCTGCTCGCGTGCCCAACCCGCAAGCTTCCACTCGGCGAGCATGGCTGCGAGCACCGGGTGCATCGGCATCCAGCGCTCCGCACCGGTCTTCGTGTCGCCCTGGTCGTAGCTCGTCAGCACGACGATCCGGCCGAGCGGTTCGAGCCCGAAAACGACATCGCGCCACCGCAGCCCTGCGGCCTCGCCGTGGCGCAGGCAGCCGACGCTGGCAAGCGCGTAGAGAACTCGCCGATCCTGCGGAATGCCTGGATCGGAGATCAGTGCTTCGAGTTCCTCTCGTGAGAACACGGCACCGGCACGCCAGCCCTTCTTGCCGTCGCGCACCTTCCCAAGCTGAAAGTGGGTGAGAATGCACGGCTGCTGGCTGCAAAGGCCCGCGATCTGCGCGTCGCGGAAGAGAGCGCGGACGACGCTGTAGACGTTCCGGACGGTCCGCGGGGCGAGTTTCTGCGCTCGCACCTTCGCGATCACGTCGGCCACGTGGCGGGGTTGTACTTCCTCAAGGCGCATTGGACCGAGGACAGGATACACGTGCGTCTTGAGGCGGCTCTCGTCGTCGTCGACTGACCGGACGCCGAGTTCGCGGCGCTGCTTCAGGAACGTCCTGCCGAACGACTCCACGGTGGGCGGTGCACCCGTCGCCTCCGTGAACTCGTGGCCCGCGTCGAGTCGCTCCTGAGTCAGTCGGCGCAACTCCGCGGCCTGTGCTTCCTCGCCAACGCGGTACTTCGTGGGAAGGTTCTTCCACTCGCCCGGCCTCACCCGGAGCCTCATCCACAACTTGCTCCCCCGGACGAAGACACCCTTGTGCGTTTTCATCGTGTCGTCCCTCGTGCGCGGCGACGGCGATCTTCACGAATGCCCTCTCGCTGGCGAGCCACCAACCAGTCCGTCAACACGGAGACGATCTTGTTCGACACGGTCCGTCCTTCTTGAGACGCGATTCTTGATAACCAATCGCGCAGTTCGGCCGGGCAGCGGAAGACTACCCGCGTATCCTTTGGCCCCCGGAGAAGTCTCCAACCGAGTTCTCCGAGGATTTGGTTTTCAGATCCCGTCAAGCGCGTCCTTGATCCAATTCCCCTGCGTGTCATACAAAATGTATGACACTCGCCGGCCTACCCGTCAATCGCGCGCGCAACCGCCCTCTCGACGTCGGCCTGCATGCTCGTCGGGTCGGGTGAATGCGAGCCACGAATCCAGCGCTCCACCTCCGCACGGTCGAGGATCCATTCGCGAGCGCCGACCGGCTTTGTGGCGTGGAGTTCGCCAGCCTTGATGGCTCGACGCACGGTGTCGGGATGCCGCCGCGCAAGTTCCGCAGCCTCCGGCACCGAGAGTCGTCCGCGGGGCAGGGACTGCGGCGCCGTGGAAGGGACCCGGGCGAGAACGCCGGCCAGTTCCTCCCGCAGCACCTCGCGGAGCGCGGACTTGATCTCCTCTGCGAGTGCGCTCACGGCCTGCGCTCCGGGCTCGCCTGCTGCGACAGCGCCCACTTCTTGCCTTGGCGCTGGATCTGGCCTTCCTCTTCGAGTCGGTCACACGCCTCGCTGACGGTCCGTTTGTTCACGTGCAGTCGGTCTCCGGCCAACTCGTTCGTGCTGGCAGCCCCACGGGCCAGTTCAGCCAGGATCTTCTCGGGCAATCCGACACCAGCCTCGCGCGTCCCTCTCGTGGTGCTTTGCTCGTACGCCGCGATCTCATCGTCGGTAGCGACGCGGAGAGCGCCGTGCCAGTCGGGGGGCCTGCAGAGCGTGAGGTTCAACCCCGGTTTGGTGTAGTTCGTCTTGACGACCCGCAGCTTCAACAGATCGGGGCCGTTCTCCTTGCGCTTGCGCGGCTCCAGCCTCGCCACCCACCGGACGCCGTCCTTGAGGGCGGAAGCTCCGCGCATAGGGTCAGCGCTGTCCGGATCATCGGTCAACTGCCGCTTGCGCTCGTGGTGAGAGATGAGGAGCGACGGACCTCCGCACCCGGGGCTTGCTAAGGACTCAAGCACCTGGATGAACCGGGTGGCTGCGGCGTTGTCGATTTCCACATCGGGTCCGGCGAAGCGCGAGAGCGGGTCGAGGACGACGAGCGTGTACGGGTGGCCGTCGGCGACCGCTTCCCCCAAGATCTGCCGAAGCTCCTCGCAGCGCTGGGTCTCGGGCAGGACCGTCACGCCGGACTCCAACGACGTCGTGAGCGCCACCGGCTGGCCGCAGAGCGGCATCAGGTCGAGGTTGCGCTCGATCAGCTTGACATCGTCGTCGGAGATGAGCCCCGACGCATCGAGGACGTGGTGGAGGCGCCGATCGACCTCCTCGCGGTCGTCTTCGCCGAAGAGGAAAAGGACGCGGCCGGGACCCTCGGCTTTCCAGCCCACGCCTTCACCGAAAGCGGTAGAGCCGGTCGCGACCGCAAAGGCGATGTGCATCAGGGCGTACGACTTCCCGGTTCCGCCCGGTGCCGACAGCACGCCCACCTTTCCGGCAGGGAACACCCCGGTCCCGTCGCCGGGCACTGTCAGGAGGAAGCGGCGCCGTGGAGGCGTAGCGCGGACGGAATCCCGAGAGGGAGAGAACAGCAGGTCCCGGAGCGGCAACGGCCCGGACTTGGCCCCGTTGGAGGCAGGCTGCCCCGCGGCAACCGACGTCGGGGCGTCGTCGTCGCACCCTGGCTCTCGCGCCTCGACTTCCTCGGAAGGGTCTTCCCACTCGATCACAAGCTTTCCGTCCTCGCCCCGATAGCTCCGCACCTCCCTGTAGTGGCGCGCCAACTCGGCGAGGTCGGCATCGCGGCGGGCCTTCTCCTCTGCCTCCGCCTCTCGCTTCTCTTGCTCGGCCCGCTGCTGCAGGAAGGCGACGATGTCGCGGATCCGGTGTGGGCCGCTGACCAAGTCCTCGCGGCCGTCGACGACGGTTTCGATCTGGCAGGTATCGTCATTCAACGTCGGGTCGAGGAGCAGTTCGGGCGTCTCGCGGAGCATGAACGACGAGCCCGAGTCGGCGGGGCAGATCGGGCACAGCGCCGTGTGGCACCGGTAGCCTCCTCCGCCGTCGGAGGACTCGAAATGTGGGCGCCCGACGTGGATGAGCATGAACAGATACGGATCCCGGACCCCCGGGAGCGGTGTCTCCTCGGCAATGGGCGCAGTCACCGTTCGTCCCCGGGTTGGACTGTCGCGGGGAGCATGTGGAGCAGCCCGCGCTGCGCGAGGGTGCGGCGGATCCGGCGCAGGCTAAGGGCTTTCACCGGCCGGCCGGAGATCGCGCGCCGGAGGGTGCGGAGGTCCACCTCGCAGTCGAGCGCGAGGCGTTTCAGGTCGTGGAGGTCGAGAACTGGGTCAGGGACTCGATTGGGTTCCGTCATACTCCATTGTGGAGCAGGACGAACCGGGGGGATTCAGTCCGCCGATACCGTTTTGCCCCCCTGCATGGACCCGAGGAGCTTTCCCCACTCGTGGCGGCGCCGCTCGACGAGGAGAGCATTGGGAACCTGCTTCTCGAAGCCAATTGCAATCGCGAGCCGCATCCAGAAGGCCGGGCTCCATTCGTGCGAGAGTTCGGAGTCGACCTCACGACACAGCCGCACGAATTCGGTTCGTGACGCGATACTGTCCCTGTTGGTGCTCCGGCGTACTCTCCTCAGGCTATCATTCGCCTCCGCGCCTTGCGCGCTCAGTTTCCGGAGCTGATCGTAGGCGGCGAGCAACTGCTTCCCCTGCCGGGACATCTCGTTGAGATTGTCGGACGTGAGCGGGGGCGAGAACGAGGCTGTCACCGGGGCGTCGTCCTCCCACCTCATAGGGAACAGAGAACGGTCGCAGGACGGCAGCGCGGACGAAAACGATTCCGTCACCAGGTCGTTCTCGTTGAGTCCTTCAAACGTCGGATCCCTATGGATCAGGGATCGATCGAAGAAGGGGTCCGCGACCGCGCCCCTGAGGACCTGGAGCGGCTCCTCGATCTTCCTCAAGGCATCGTCGAGTGCGACGACCTTGTCGTTGCCCTCTCTCGCTGGCACTTCGAGCAATCGAAACGTCACGGCCAGATGCAGCGTTTCCCGACGCTCGCGACCGATCTTCTCGACGACGTCCGAGACAGCGTCATCGCGTGTGACTCCTGCGGTCTTGGGTTCCTTCGTGACCCGTTCGGGAGGTGCCTCGTCGGTGGGCTCATCGTCCACGCGGCGGGAAGGCAAATTCATGATTCCGTTAAGAGCCGTTCGGACTCTGAAGTACATGAAGCTTTTCGCGTACGTCAGCAATGCGTACGGCAGGTTCGTGTTGAATGTCTTGATGGCCTCGATAAGCCCGGTCCGCGACTCATGGACCAGGTCTTCGTAGTCGTCAGGATCCAACTCCGCGTCGACGACCTTGTCGTTGTCGACGTCGTACCTGAACCGTTTGACTCCTCGGAAACGTTTCTCTTGTATGGCCTTGTTCACGACATCGCGGACAAAGCCCTCGTGCTCAGCGAGGAGCTTGCCCTTCGCGGCCTGGTCCCCGGCCTGGGCGCGCTTTATGAGGGCGTTCTCCTCTTCGCGCGAGAGCCTGTGCGGTTTGTCGCTGCCGTTCATGGTCGTGAGCACCTGAGCACCTTTGGTGTCGGACTCGTAGTTTGGATCGCGCGGGTTAGCGAGGAAGCCTATCACGGCCGCCCTGGGCACAAGTTCGTGAAGGAATTCGACTTCTTTTGCCACGAGCTCGCTAAGCAGAAAGCTCACGCCCGTGATGTTCTCGCCTGGTCGTGCAAGGCTAGCGACGATGCCAAGCTTGACCGGGTCGCCGCCCATCGCGAATACGATGGGAATTGTCTTGGGTACCACCGGCTTGGCCTGGACGACCGAGCCCGTGCCGCCGGTTGCCACGAACACGTTCACCTTACGACGAACCAGATCCCGTGCCAACGCCGGCACGCGATCAATTTGGCCTTCCGCATAGCGAAATTCGATGGCGACATTCTGCCCTTCAACGTAGCCTACCTCTTTCAGCCCTTGGCGAAATGCGGCCACGATGCTCGCAGAATCGGTCGGGCTCCTCTGGCTGAGATACCCAATCACGTACAGATCACCCCGTCGGGAATTAAACGCGATTTCATCCTCGGGTGAGGGTGATGGCGCGGCGGCGCCCTCATTTTCGTCCCCCGTATCGAGCGTCGGGCGCCCCGCCGGGTTCCCCGCACGATTTCGTCATAATCGCTGAGTAGGTTGAGTGATGGATAAGGCTCG
>Ga0209526_10000046_pt1 | contig 68542 bp, 61 predicted proteins | sample JacPinW_OM2H0_M1_FD_188566 | JGI IMG/M metagenome (GOLD analysis project Ga0209526, IMG submission 188566) | Forest soil microbial communities from Algoma, Ontario, Canada - Jack Pine, Ontario site 1_JW_OM2H0_M1 (SPAdes) (version 2) | ecosystem: Environmental > Terrestrial > Soil > Boreal... | reverse complement strand
ACGGCGATCGCAGCCGCGACGTGATCGCGGTCTGGACCGATGCCCGCAACGGCCGAGGATCCGGAGCTCCGACCAGCGTCCAGCCCGGCCGCAACCCGATCTGCGAGCAGTCCGACGTGTTCTTCAAGTTCTACAACGGCCAAAACGGCGGGCAGGGCTCGCGAGGCCGAGAAGGTGACAGCATCAGCGGATTCCTGGTGGCACCGTGCGGCGGTGACATGCAGGACCACGGCAACTAGAGCGGAGGTGGCGACAGCCCAGAAACGCTAAAACGCGCTCGGACAGGATCACGAAAGGGTCTCCCAACTCGGGAGACCCTTTAATCTGGAACGACATGAGGAAGGCCGCGCTGGTTCTCGGTGTCATCGCGTTGGTCGGGACCGGCTGCGGCCGCATGGCTCAGCCGTCCGCCACGGCGCCGGCAACCACAGCCCAGCCGCCAGCTTCCGCAGACCCATGCAGCAGTGGAATGTCGACGAGCCCGAGCCCGGCCAAGACCTTGCCGCGGGGCTGTCCCCCGCCTTAGCGGTTGCTGCCTACTCGATCATGCAGGCCGGCAGTTCCCGTTTTCCGTATCCGGTCGAGCCGTTGCCTGCACCCGTCCCGATCCCGCCATTGCACCGGTCCACCGGCACTAGTGGCTGCGGGGCGGCCGCTGGCGCTGGCGGCTTGACGGGTGCCGGACGCGTCCCCTTGGTGATCGTCGGATTGACGCGATTGACGTCCGATTCGGAGCCGGCGTTGGTCGCCTGGCTTACCCGAACCGTACTGAGGTTGGTCGTATCGTGCAGGCCGGCTGACCCACTCGAGCCGGCCGCTGTGCCGCAGGCCGCCAGCAAAGCGGCCGAGAGCAGCAGCAGTGGAAGCTTCTTCATCCCTAGTTATAACGTCGCTGGTAGCAAATTCTGACGGTTGGTCACCGAGCGTCAACTCGCGGCCGATCGGATCTGCGCGCTTAGCACGCCCAGGTGCGGATCGAGGCCACACACATCACGGAGCGCGCGCTCGATATAGACGCGGGTCATGCGCTTGCGCCAGTAGTGACTGAGATCGGTGTTGTCGAGCGGCCGCGATGGCTTATCCGCAGCCTCGGCCACCTCGGCGATCAGAGCGTCAGCCGGACGCTTGCCATGGAGCGGCGCTAGGTATGCGGTGATGTCCACCGGACGCGAGCCGACCGCACTCAACGCGCCACGCGCCTCGCGCACGACGCCGTCATCCCAGGTGAGTGCGACCGCGACGCCCAGAATCGGGAAATCGAACGCGGGCCGGCGGCGGAGTTTCCAGTAGGCGCTGGTCAGCCGGCCGCGAACCGCCGGAAGGTGGATCGAGGTGATGACTTCGTGCGGATGCTTTGTCGTGTAGTCGATCCCATCGTCCTTGTAGAGGCTGGCGGCGGGGATTCGTCGGATTCCGTCGACGCCGTGCATCGTGACCTCGGCGTTCAACGCCAGCGCGGCCGGGGCGCTGTCCGACGATGACACCGCCCAGCAGCGCGGTGAGCTGCGCGCGACCAAGCAGATGTCGCCGTCGCGCTTCATGCAGAAGCCGACCGCTTTGCGCCAGGACTGGGTCTGGTTGTAGTAGTTGCAGCGCGGATCGACGAGCAGGTTGCCGCCGAGCGTCCCCATGTAGCGGACCTGCGGCGTGGAGACGGAGCCGCAGGCCTGCGCCAGGGCCCGATAGGCCTCGGCAAGCGCTCGGTGATGCGCCAGCTCGTCCAGCTTGGCGCCCGCGCCGATCGTGACGCCGTGCCTCGGCTCGCCGTCGACGGCGTCATCGGCTATCCGATTCAAGCTGATCAATGCCGGTGCGTCGAACTGGCGGCGCTTGAGATTCGGCACCAGGTCCGTGCCACCGGCGATGAACATCGAACCGGGGTTCGACGCTGCCATGTCAACGGCTTCGTCCACCGACCGCGGCCGCAGATAGGTCAGTCGAGGGAGCCGCAACACCTACTTGCCCTTCCACTCTTCCGGGACGTCGGCCTTGATCAGCGGTGGGAACTGGAAGGTCGGTACCGATTTCGGACCGACGCGCTTGGTCTTCTCGCTTAGCGCTTTGAGCACCTTGTCGGGTGTAATGGGGACCTCATCGATGCGGATGCCGAGCGCGTTGTAGACGGCGTTGGCGACGGCTGGGATGACCGGCAATAGCGGGCCCTGCCCCGCCTCTTTGGCACCGAATGGGCCTTCCCGATCGATCGTCTCCACCAGGTAGGTGTGCATTACGGGCGCCTCCAGGGCGGTCGGGCTCTTGTACTCGAGCAACGAGGGGAACTTGTGGAGGCCGAGGCGGAAGGTCTGCTCTTCCATGAGCGCCTCGCCAAGCGCCATGTACACGCTGCCCTCGACCTGCCCGATGACCAGCATCGGGTTGATGGCGCGACCGATGTCGTGCGCGATCCACACCTCCGGCACCCGGACCTCGCCGGTCTTCTGATCGCAGTCCACCTCGACCACTGCCGCGGAATAGGAGTAGGCCGGACTTGGCCCGACCCCCGATCCTTTGTAGGGTCCCGCCAGCTTCGGCGGCGTGTAACTGCCGGTGCTGGTGACGACGCCGCCATCGGTTTCCGCGAGCTGGACCGCCTGGGCGAAGCTGAGGCCGTCCTCGGGCCGGGTGCGGCGGTAGATCCGGCGGTCGCGTGCGACGAGGTCGTCCGGGTCGCAGCGCAGCGCCCTTGCGGCCGCCGTAAGGAGCCGGTCGCGGACCTTCTCGGCCGCCGCCTTCGCCGCGTTGCCGGCCATGAACGTCACCCGCGAGGAGTAGCTGCCGAGGTCGATCGGCGTGAGGTCGGTGTCGGCCGTGGTCAGCTGGATGTCGTCGAGCGCCACGCCCAGGACCTCGGCCACGATCGCCGCCAGGATGTGGTCGGATCCCTGCCCGATATCGATCGCGCCGCACAGCAGCGCGACGCCGCCATTGCGGTCGAGCTTCAGCTGGACTTCGGAGTGTGGCATGTCGTTCCAGTAGATGGCGGTCCCGGCGCCGCTCAGGTAGGAACTGACCGCGAAGCCGAGGCCACGTCCCGGTGGCATCGACGTGCGGCGCTCGAGAAACCGCGAACCCTCGACAACCTTATGAATGCAGTCCACAAGCCCGCAGCTCGTGATCCGGAGCCAGTTGACCGTCCTGGAGTCGGGGCTGGGCAGGTTCCGAAGACGCAGCTCGACCGGGTCGATCCCAAGCTCATCGGCAACTTTGTCGAAGTGCGTCTCGAGGGCGAAGCGCGGCTGCGGCGTCCCGTGTCCTCGCTTTGGTCCGCAGGGTGGCTTGTTCGTGAAGAGTCGGACGCCCTCGAATCGGTATCGCGGGATGGCGTACGTGGTCGCCTGCAGCGCGCCGGTGTAGTAGGTGCTGGCCACGCCGTAGCTGCCGTATCCGCCACCATCGAGGAAGCTCTGAAATTGCATCGCCCGGATCCGTCCCGCCTTGGTGAAGCCGGTCCTGACTTTCATCAGGACGGGATGACGCCCGCGGTGGGCGTAGAAGACTTCCTCGCGGGTCAGCGTGATCTTGACCGGCCGCCCGGTGACGATGGCCAGCTTGGCAGCCACCAGCTCGTGCGAAAAGATGTCGCTCTTGCCCCCGAAGCCGCCACCGTTTGGGGTCGCGATCACACGGATGCGGCTCATCGGCAGCTCGAGCACTTTGCCCAGCGCGCGGTGCACGTAGTGTGGCGTCTGCGATGAGGTCCAGAGCGTGAGCTTGCCGTCGGCCGCGTACTGGGCGACGGCCGCATGCTGCTCCATGGGCAGATGCGTGTTGCCCTCGAAGAAGACGACGTCCTCGCGGACGTGCTCAGCCGCGCGCATCGCCTCATCGGTATCGCCGAACTCCAGCGCGACCGCCTTGTGGACGTTCGAGCTGCCATGGATGGACTCACCGCCGCCCGCAATGGCCTGGTCGATCGACATCACGTGCGGCAGCACCTTGTACTGCACCTCGATCAGGTCGAGCGCCTCATCGGCGATCCATTCGTCGGTGGCAGCGACGGCGGCGATCGGGTCCCCGACGTAACGGACCTTTTCGCGGGCCAGCGCTTCTTCGTCCTGGCTGACGGGCAGGATGCCGAACTTCACCGGCAGGTCGTCACCAGTCAGCACCGCGAGCACACCGGGGAGCGCCCGCGCCCGGTCGATGTCGACGTGCAGGATTCGCGCGTGTGGGTGCGGGCTGCGCAGGATCCGCCCAAAGAGCATGCGCGGCAGCGCGAGGTCGTCGGCAAATTTCGTCTGCCCGCTGACCTTGGCGAAGGCATCGGGCTTGATCAGCGGTTTACCGACGACCGAGAATTCGTCGAGCCGCTCAGTCAGATCGGACGCCATCTCAGTTAGCCCGGTCGGCCGCGAGCTCGACGGCCTCGAAGATCTTCAAGTAGCCGGTGCAACGGCAGAGTATGCCGGCGAGCGCCTCCTTGATCGCGTCGCGCGAGGGATGGGGGTCTCGGTCGAGCAGCGCCCGGGCGGTGAGCAACATCGCCGGGGTGCAGTACCCGCACTGGGCGGCGCCCAGCTCGGCAAACGCGACCTGCAGCGGATGCGGTGCACTGCCGGCCGCCATGCCTTCGATGGTGGTGATCTCGCGGCCCTCCAGGTCGAGCGGCATCGCCAGGCAGGAGAGGAACGGCTTGCCGTCGACCAGCACGCCGCAGGTGGAGCACTCGCCTAGCTCGCAACCATGCTTGGTGCCGGTCAGCCCGAGGTCTTCGCGGAGGACTTCCAGGAGCGTCTTGTACGGCGGGACCATGACCGCTGTGTCCTCGCCATTGACGCGCAGGCGTACGGCGACGCGGTCCGCGATCGACACGCCCCTACTTTAGATGGGAAGGCGCGGAAGCGGGATCTCGACCCGGCGCGGCCCCGCCGGCTCGGGAGGCTCGACCATCGTGGTACGAACACACTCGTCGGGCGCGACCTCGGGCCGCAGCCCGCTGAAGATCGGGAAGCGCAGCTGCCCGTTGCGATCCCACTCACTGAACTTGATCGCTACCACCATCCGTGGCTCGACCCAGCAGATCCGGTCGTCCGACCAGCGGGCATCGGTCGGCGCCGACGCGTTGGGGAAGGCATCGAGCGCTTTGCGCAACCGCCTCGAGAGCGCGGCATCGAAGCCGCCCACCACCCGACCGGCCGCTTGAAAGTGCCGGCCGTCGTAGGTGGCGACGATCAGGACTTCGAGGAGCTGGCTGCCCGCTTTCGGTATGAAACCGATCACAGCAAAGTCCTGGCGCCGCACCGCTTCGATCAGCAGCCAGTCAGGGTGGCGCTGCCCGGCGCGATAGGGACTGTCGAATCGCTTCGCGACCACGCCCCCGAGACCCTGCTCGCGAGCGGCGTCGAAGAAGGCGAGGCCGTCATCGGCAACCGGCTCGACGACGTAAATCCGTCCCTTTGAGGCGATCGCCTGGAACAGCCGGGGACGCCGGCGGACAAGTGGTTCCTTCATGACCGAACGGCCGCGCATGTAGAGCAGGTCGTACACGACGTAGGTGACGGGGTAGGCGGCCGCCGCGCGGGCCACCGCCTCGGGACGCATTGCCTCCTGTCGCTCCTCGAGGGCGACCCCATCCGGCCGGCCCTCGGCGTCCGGCACGATCAGCTCGCCGTCGACGATGGTTTCCGGGGGCGCCAGCGCGGCCAGCGCCTGGACCTCGGGATATCGGTCCGTCAGATCGTGGAGGTCGCGCCCCCAGAGCCGGACCTGCCCCCGCTCGATCGACGCCAGAGCTCGGACGCCGTCCCACGCGACTTCGAATGCGTAGTCGTGCGAGTCGAAGGGCGTGGCGGCCGGCATCGGGAGCATCGGGCGCAACCGATCCGGCAGAGCACGCTCGAAGGGCAGGTCGAGCTCAACCGTTTGGGACCGCGCCGGCACTCTAGCGGACTGTACTACGCGAAGCTAGGCCGTGCGGCGTCGGGCGGCCGGGCGCGCCGCAGACGTTTTTGCGGCCACCTTGACCTTTGCCGCGCGGCTCGCGGCCGGCTTCTCCGCCGGCTTCTTCTTCCCTTGCTTGGTCGCCTCGACGGAAGCTTTGAGCGCCGCCATCAGATCCATCACGCGGGGCTCCTGGGTCGTCGCCGGGGCGGTCACCTTGAGGCCCTTCATCTTCTGGTCGACGATCTGCTGGAACGCGGCTTTGTAGTCGTCGGTGTAGCGCTCCGGTTGGAAGGTATCGCTGAGATTGTCGATCAGCGAGGTCGCCATCTTGACTTCCTTGTCGCTGATCTTCACGTTCTGCGGCAGGTTCAGCTCCTCGGTGGAGCGAATCTCATCCGGCCAGTTCAGCGTGTTGCAGAGCAGCGTGTTGCCTTCGACCTGGATCAACGAGAGGTGCTCGCGATCGCGAAGCGCGATCTTTGCGACGGCAACCTTGTTCGTGTCTTCGAGCGCTCGCTTCAGCAGGTAAAAGGGCTTGACCCCAACGTCCTCCGGCTCCAGGTAGTAGGCGGACTTGACATAGAGGCCGAGCGGGACCTCGTTTCGCTCGACGAACTCGACGATGTCGATCGTACGAGTCGTCTTCAGCGGGAGCTTGTCCAGGTCTTCCTCCTCGATGAGCACGAACTGGTTCTTCGAGACCTCGTAGCCCTTGAGGACCTCGTTGAACGCGACGACGTGGTCGTCGGTCGGGCAATGCCGCTGCTGCTTGATCGGGAGCTGGCAATGCGGGCACAACTGGCGGAACGAGACCGCGCTGTGCGCCTCGGTGGCGAGATACATCCGGACGGGAATCGCCACCATCCCGAAACTGATCGCGCCCCGCCACATAGACCGGGCCATGGACATGGCCTCCTTTGCTGAGTTGTGCGGATTATACCGCCGGTTGGGTGGGAGCCCGAAAAGATGTTCGGACGCGTAGGACGCTGGAGGCCAGCTGCTGAGCGTACTGCGGACCCAGCGCCTCGTGCTTGAAGTAGATATAGACGTCTCGGCCGCCCGCGAGGTACCCGCTCACCCGTCGAGCCCAGGCGCTCAGGCGTTGGGGCGAATAGGTCTCCCGCCGCAGGCGGAGATAGATGAAGGCGCCGCGGCCGAGAAGCCCGGGCTCGGCTTCGCCGTCACCGTGCACCAGCGCCGCGCCGAACTGCTCGAGCAGGCCGGCGACCTCGGGCGTGTGCCACGACCGGTGGCGAAACTGAAAGGCGACACGCCATTTCGCCGGGAGCAGCGCAACGATCCGCTCGATCCGCCCCGCATCGAACGGTGCGGTCGGCGGGAGCTGGAATAGGACCGGGCCGAGCCGGTCGCCGAAGGCGTCGGTCTCCTCTGCCAGGACCCGAACCGCCTCCTCGAGGTTCGGCATCCTTCGGTTGTGCGTGATGCGCCGGTGCGCCTTGACGGCGAAGCGGAAGCCAGGCGGCACGCTTGCGGCCCACCCGGTAATCACGTCCTCCGGCTGGGTGCGATAGAAGGTGGCGTTGACCTCGACGGTCCCAAGGTGCTCGGCGTAATAGGCCAGCATGTCCGTCGATTTGATTCGGCGGGGATAGAAAGAACCTCGCCACCCCGAGTAGGAAAAGCCCGACGTGCCAACGAAGAACTGGGGCACGGCTCGTTCAGCTAGATGTTGGGCACGCCCCTGATCAGGCCCATGAACTCGGCACGAGTCTTGGGGTCGGTCTGGAAGATGCCCAGCACGCAGCTGGTGAAGACACGGCTGTTCTGCTTTTCGACGCCGCGCATCTTCATGCAAAGGTGATCGGCCTCGACCACGACGCCGACCCCGACCGGTTCGAGGTACTTCTGCAGGCATTCGGCGATCTGGCGCGTCATCCGCTCCTGCACCTGGAGCCGCCGGCTGTAGAGCTCGACCAGGCGCGGCATCTTGCTGAGGCCGATCAGCTTGCCGCGCGGGATATAGCCGATATGCACGCGGCCAAAGAACGGCAGCAGGTGATGCTCGCAGAGCGAGTACATCTCGATGTCCTTGACGACGACCATGTCCTTGTAGGTCTCGGTGAAGGTCGCGCCGCCGAAGACGTCTTCCATGGTCATGTGATAGCCGCGGGTGAGGAACTCGAGGCTTTCCTTCACCCGTTCCGGGGTGTCGCGAAGGCCCTCGCGTGACGGGTCCTCGCCGAGCAAGATCAGCTGATGGCGGATCAGCGCCTCCATCGAAATTGCGTCGCTCCCACGGTCAGCGGCCTGCGCCATGGCTCCATTATGCGGAGCCAACCCGGTCCGCCCTAATTGTCTCCCCGCTTTTCCACGCTGGAGCGGGGCCCCTTAGCTGATGACGTTCATCGGGTCGGCCGGGAACTCGCGCAGGTACGCCTGCATCGCCACCCACAGGGCCTTGACGGAGATGGTCTGGAAGTCCGGGCCGCGATAGCCGGCCAGCGGCGACGGGGTCTCCGCATAGGTGACGGTGTCAAGCGCCGGATCATCGTGACTGAAGTCGAAGGCGAAGACGGTGATCATGTGGGTGGCGTTCCAATGGTTCCAACCGGGCATCGTTCTGGTCATCGTCTGGACCATCACGGGAACGCCGTGACCGAAGGTCGTGATCGCTTGCTGATCGACGATATCCCGGCGGATCCGGGCCGTCACCTCATCGAGCGTGGTCACGTGCTCCGCCTTGTACCGCGGCTGATTGAGGGCGGGCACGACCATCGGATTGAGAAACGCATTGATCCCGTTCGTGGCATCGGCACCGTATTCGCCACGATTCGGGTTCAGCTTGGAGGCACGGGCCACGGTCTCGATGTCGGGGACCTGCGACATCCAGGCCGACAGCAGAACCTGGGTGGCGCCGGCCCCGCAATAGTTGCGATGGGCCCAGTCGCCAGGCTCGTGGAAGCCGCGAACCTCGACGGCGCCCTGGCTCACGGCCACCTGGCCGACGGCGTAGGAGGGGGATGGCGCGGGCGTGCTACTGGGGCTCGGCGTCGCTTTCGGGAAGTTGTAGGCCAGGGCGACCGGCCCGACGGCCCGCGAACTTACCTGGGCGCCAAAGCACGATGGCAGCAACGCGGCGAATGCCATCGCCAGCGCAATCTTGATCACTCCCTGTGACATTTCGGTCTCATCCTATCAGTGACGGTATCAACTGGCCAGACCCTGCGGACGGTTGTTACAACGGCGGCGGGGGTCCGACGGTTACCCCCCGATCAGTATGGGGGACGGACGGCTTGTTCTTCGGTAATGATATGAGTAATATCACTTTATCCTAATGTCGAACAACCGGATACACATTCCGCTGTGGGGGGCCCTGGTGAGCAGGAAGAAGCCAAGCGAAACGATCAAAGACCCGCTGCGAGCGCGGCTGAAGCCGATCCCGGAGCCGTCCGGTGAGGAATTGTTGAAGGGCGACGACAAGCCGCCGGAGCTTGCGGCCGGTGCCACGCCCAGGGCTGGCCGAACCACGCTCGATGAGACCCGGCGAAAGGGGTTCTTCGGCGTCTTGCAACTCCTCGGCCCGGGGCTGGTCACCGGCGCCAGTGACGACGACCCCAGCGGCATCGGGACCTACTCCCAGGTCGGAAGCCAGTTCGGCTACGGCCTGCTCTGGACGGCGCTCTTCACCTTCCCCCTGATGAGCGCGGTGCAGGAGCTCTGCGCACGCATCGCCCTGCAGACCGGCGTCGGCCTCGGCGTCAGCCTGCGCCGGAAGTTCCCTCGCTGGCTGGTGGGCATCGCCATCCTGGGATTGCTCGTCGCCAACACCTTCAATATCGGCGCCGACCTGGGCGCGGTGGCCGCCGGCGGCGCGTTGCTGTCGCGTGGCGCGATCACGGGCCTCTGGCTGATCGTTCCCGTCGCGCTGCTCATCATCGGCCTGCAGCTGTTTGTGACCTACGGGACCATCTTCAAGATCTTCAAATGGCTGACGCTGGCCCTCTTCGCTTACGTCATCACCGCCTTCTTCGCACACCCGCAACTCGGGGAGGTCGTGAGGTCGACCTTCATCCCCCACCTCGAGCTCTCGAAGGACTACATCATGGCGCTGGTGGCGGTGCTGGGCACCACGATCTCGCCGTACCTCTTCTTCTGGCAAGCCTCCTCGGAAGTCGACGAGCTGATCGCGGCCGGTGCCACGACGCCGCTGGTTGGCCGCCGCGGGCTGGAGCGGTCCGAGCTGCGCGCCGCCCGCGTCGACATCCTGATCGGAATGGCTTTTTCCAATCTGGTCATGTACTTCATCATCTTGACCTCGGCCGCGGTTCTCCACGCCCACAACAAGACTGGCATCCAGACCGCCGACCAGGCCGCCGCGGCGCTGGCACCGTTTGCCGGCCCCTTCGCGTTCATCGTATTTGCGGTCGGCATGATCGGGGCCGGCCTGCTGGCGATCCCGATCCTGGCCGGCTCCGCCTCCTACGCATTGAAGGAGTTCCTCGGACTGCGCGGCAACCTGGCCAGCAAGCCCCGTTACCGGCCCACCTTCTACATCATGCTGACGCTCGCCACGCTAGCCGGTGTCGTCATGAACTTCCTCCACCTGGATCCGATCCGCGGTCTCTTCATCGCCGCCGTCATCAATGGCGTCGTGGCACCCCCGTTGCTCGTTCTGATCACGCTGCTCGGTGCCGACCGCCGGATCATGAAGGAGCACGTCACCGGCAAGGTCAGCCGCACCCTCACCGGCGCCGCCACCATCCTCATGGCCGCGGCGGCAACGGCCATGTTCGTCACCCTCTTCACGCACGGGTAACGCCGGCGACGCGATGCCAGATGGGCATTCAATTCTTAGGTGGTTCTCATGTGAGCGTGCTTTCATGAGTGGCGACAGTGGCTGACCAACCGCACGTGCTCGTCGTGGATGACGACGCCAAGATCGCAGCCGCGCTCCGCCGCGCGCTCATCTATGAGGGCTATCACGTCGAGGTCGCGCCCGACGGGCAGATCGCGCTCAACCGCGCCCGAGAGCGGATGCCGGACCTGGCGATCCTCGACATCATGATGCCCGGCATCGACGGGCTCGAAGTCACGCGGCGGTTGCGCGCCGAAGGCGACGTCCCGATCCTGCTCCTGACCGCAAAGGACGGGACCGCCGACCGGGTCAAGGGACTGGACAGCGGCGCCGACGATTACCTGGTCAAGCCCTTCGCGTACGAGGAGCTGCTGGCCCGCGTCCGCGCGCTGCTCCGCCGCCGCGCGCCGCGAGCCCGACGCACGCTGCGCTATGCGGACGTGGTCATGGACATGGCGACCCGGGAAGTGCGCCGAGCCGATCAGCCGATCACCACCACCGCCAAGGAGTTCGACCTGCTCCAGCACTTCATGCGCAATCCCGGGCAGGTCCTCCGCCGGGAGCAGTTGCTCGATGCGGTCTGGGGCTTCGACTTCGGGGCGAGCAGCAACGTGGTGGACGTCTACGTCGGCTACCTTCGGCAGAAGCTCGAGCAGAGCGCGCGCCCACGCCTCCTGCAGACGGTTCGCGGCGTTGGGTACATATTGAAGGAGGAATGAGCTCTTCCCTCGGCGCTCCCTCATCTGTCGCGGCACGCCTCGCTCCGCTTCGCAGCTCCGTCGGTCGCCTAGCCGGCTGGGTCGACCAGCAAACGGCGTTCCGCCATCGGCTTCCCATTCGGGCGCGCATCGCGTTGTTCGGGGCTGCCGTCGTCGCGCTCACGGTGCTGATCTTTAGCGTGTTGGTGTATGTGATCGTCAGCCGCAGCCTGGTTACGCAACAGGACAACAACCTGAAGCTGCAAGGAGACTACGTCTGGAGACTCCTCGAATCCGGGCGCCCCTTTCGGCTGGGTGGCCCGTCGTTCCCGCTCGTCGACCTTAAGAGCGGCTCGGCACCGTTTGTCGAGATCGTGCCTCTGTCTGGCCAGCCTCTCTCGACGGGGACCATCAACGACAGTGTCCCGGTTCTGCCGGACAGCGTCTCGAAGTCGGCTACGGATCGTGGCCAATGGATTGACGTGCAGGCGCAAGATGGGCCGTCGCTACGAGCCTACGTGCGAGCCTGGAGTGTCCCCGGTAGCAGTGGCTATGTTCTGGTTGGTCAGCCACTCTTGGGGGTCGAGGGCCAGCTCGCCGGCCTTCGTCTCTTGCTGCTCGCCGGTGGACTGCTGAGCCTCGTCGGTGCGGCGGCGGCCAGCTGGCTCGTCGCCGGCCGAGCCCTTCGTCCAATCGATGCCATGGCGACAACTGCGGAGGATATCGGCCGGACCCAGGACCTCAGTCGCCGGCTGCCGGAAAGTGAGCCCGACGACGAAGTGGGTCGCCTCCAGCGGAGCTTCAACCAGATGCTGCGTCAGCTCGAGGATGCGTACCGCCGGCTGCAATCGGCGCTGGTCGCCCAGCGTCGCTTCGTGGCCGACGCCTCACACGAGCTGCGCACGCCGCTGACAACGATTCGGGGAAACGTTGGGCTCTTGCTGAAACGGGACGACATCGCGTCCGATGACCGCGTCGCCGCGCTCAACGACATCGCCGGTGAGAGCGAGCGGATGAGCCGAATGGTGCAGGATTTGCTGACGTTGGCTCGCGCGGATGCCGGCTACCACCTCGAAAGGACACCGATCGATCTGTTGCCCATCATCCAGGAGGTGTCGCGTCAGGCGCAGACCCTACAGCCAGCAAGACGTATCGAACTGCTGGACGGCGTGCCGGTGTCGCTTCTGGGCAATGCCGACGCGATCAAGCAGCTGCTCTGGATCCTGATCGACAACGCCTTCAAGCACACGCATGACGGCGGGCGGATTCAGCTGCAGCTTCACAACGGTCGAGCTGCGGCACGGCTGGTGGTCGTCGATGACGGCCCGGGGATTCCCAGGGAAGATCTCGAGCGTGTGTTCGAGCGCTTCTACCAGTCCGATGCCTCGCGCTCGGGCGAAGGGACCGGCCTGGGCCTGGCGATCGCGCGGTGGATCGCGAGAGAGCACGGCGGCCAGGTGACGGCCTCCAACGACCCCCATGGGGGTGCGGCCTTCACCGTCGAGCTGCCCGTTGCCAGTTGACAAAGTCTTAGTGAACTCTTAGGTAGCACTCATAGGTGGCTCATCGGTCCGGCGCACCATCAGGCTTGCGTCATGCAGGATCCTTACGCGCCTGACTTCCTAGAGGCACCGGCCCCGCCGGAGCCTGCATCGGTCACGCCGGAGCCTCCCGCACCCCAACCTGCTCCCTCCTTTCCCCACCGTCCGGCGCGCAGCATGGCAGCGGCCATGCTCGCCGCCGGGCTGGTCATCGGCAGCATCGGCGGAGGCGCGATCGGCGCGATCCTCACCAGCCACCGCACCGCAACCAACACGACGGCCTCCCGGAACGCAACGGTTGCCGCGGGTGTCGCCGCGCCAGCGCCGGCACCCGGGTCATTCGCCGCCATCTACCAGCAAACGAAAGACGGCGTGGTCACCATTACGACCTCGACCTCGACCGGCGGTCCCCGCTCCTTCTCACAGGCGGAAGGCTCCGGCATCGTGGTCGACAAGCAGGGTGACATCCTGACCAACGCCCACGTGGTAGCCGGCGCAACACAGGTCTCGGTGAGCTTCAGCGACGGGCATACGGCCAGCGGACAGGTGAAGGGCGTCGACCAGAGCGCCGACCTGGCGGTTGTCCAGGTCTCCGTGTCTGCGGATCAACTCCATCCGATGACGACCGGGAACTCCGACGCGCTCCAGGTGGGCGAGACCGCGCTGGCCATTGGAGCGCCCTTCGGCCTCTCCGGGAGCTTTACCGCCGGCATCATTTCCGGCCTCAACCGCAGCACCACCGCCCCGAACCATCGAGCGCTGACCGGGATGATCCAGACCGATGCCCCGATCAATCCAGGGAATTCCGGCGGCGCGTTGCTCGACGGCCGCGGCCAGCTGATCGGCATCAATGATTCCATTCAGAGCCCGGTCGAAGGCAACGTCGGCATCGGGTTCGCGATCCCGATCAACCGCGCGCAGAGTCTGCTGCCCTCGCTGGAGAAGGGCATCGCCATCCAGCATCCCTGGCTCGGCATCACCGGCCAAACGCTCACCGCGCTTTCGGCCGGCCAGCTCGGGATCAATGAGAACTCCGGCGTGCTGGTGATCAGCGTTGTTCCCGGCGGCCCCGCGGCGAAGGCCGGCTTGCAGGGCAGCGGCCAGGCGGACGCCAGCGATGACGTCATCACCGCCATCGACGGCCACGCGATCACCACGATCGACGAGCTGACCTCATACCTCGACACCAAGAAGGTCGGCGATCGGGTCACGCTGTCGGTCACCCGCAACGGCCAGCACATCTCGGTAGGAGTGACGCTGGGCAATTTCCAGGCCCAGCCGTCGGCGACGCCGTAGCGTCGCGTCGCTTAGCGAAAACTTAGTGGGGGCTCATGGTCTTTTCAAACACTCCGGCCAGCATGAGCGCCAATGAGACAAGCACCCACGCTTAAGCCGTTACCCCAGCTCCGACGCCACGCCTGGCTCAGCGGCACGAGGGCCTGGGTGATCGGCCTGGGACTGGTCGGCCTCCTGCTCGTCGGCCTGATCGCGCGAGACACCATCTTTGCGAGCCCAGCCGCGGCCACCATCCGGACGGCCGCAGCCGATCGGGGCACGGTGAGCTCCGTCGTCAGCGGCACCGGATCGTTGCTCCCGGTCGGACGCATGACCGTCAACTTCAAGTCGACCGGCATCCTGACCGAAGTCGACGTCCGGGTGGGCGACAAGGTGACGACCGGTCAGGTGCTGGCCCGCATCGACTCGTCGACGCAGCAGGCCACGCTCGCGCAGGCGCAGGCGTCGCTCGCGTCGGCCCAGGCGAACATGCAGTCGACCCAATCCCCGCTCACCGCGGCGCAGGTCGCTCAGCTGCAGCATCAAGTCACCGCCGCCCAAACGAATTACAACGACACCGTGGCTTCCGTGAATGCCACTAACCAGGCCGATGCCGCGACCGTCGCCAGTGACCAGACAAAGGTCAACAGCGACTGCGGCATCGATCCGGCCTCCGCAGCCTGCGCCCAGAGTAAGGCTCAGTTAGCGAATGACCAGAGCAAACAGCACATGGACGCGATCAGCGGCCAGTCCAAGATCAACTCGGCATCGCAGCAGATCACCTCCTCGCGTGACAACCTGGCGGTGCAGACCCAGGTCAAACCGAACGCCCTGGCCTCGGGCCAGGCGCAGGTGGCTTCCGCGCAGGCCCAGGTGCAGGCGGCCCAGCTCGCCGTGAACCAGACCACCCTCACCGCCCCGACCTCGGGCGTGGTCATCAGCATCAACGGCGTCCCAGGAGAGACGGCGGGAGGCGGAACCCCGCAGTCGCCCGGATCTCTCGCCCCGGCGCCGTCCTCGAGCGGAGGGTCGGGTGGCTCCTCCGGCTTCATGGTGATCGACGACAACAGCAGTTTCGTCGCCGTGATGCCGTTCGCGGAGACGGATGCCGCGCGGCTGGCGGCCAATCAGACGACCTCGTTGACGTTCGACGCCATCCCGGGCTTGACGATCTCGGGACACGTGCTGACCATCAGCCCGGGCGCGACGGTGGTATCCAACGTCGTCGACTACTACGTCAGCTTCGTCCTCAACCGCACCGACCCGCGCCTGCGCGAAGGCATGACCGCGAACGCCTCGGTCACCGTCGCCCAGGCGGATAACGCCGTCCGGGTTCCCAATGCCGCGGTTCGAACCACGGGTGGGACCAGCATGGTCACCGTCCTCTCCAAAGGCCAGCAGGTGCCCACCGAGGTCATCACCGGAGTGGTGGGCGACACCTACACCGAAATCAAGGCGGGTCTGAACGAGGGCGACACGGTGGTGCTTCCCAGCATCCGCACGACCACCGGGACCACCACGAACGGCAACAACCTGTTACGGGGCGGTGGCTTCGGCGGAGGCACCCGAGGCGGCGGCGGGTGATCACCCTCGAGGGGGTCACCAAGATCTACCACGCCGGTGAGGTCGAGGTCCCGGCCCTCAAGGGCCTTTCCCTCCATATCCCGGAGGGCGAGTTCATCGCGATCATGGGCCCCTCGGGTTCGGGCAAGAGCACGCTGATGAACTTGATCGGCTGCCTCGATCAGGCAACCTCGGGCCGATACATCCTCGATGGCTACGACGTCTCGGACCTGACGGACGATCAGCTGGCGTGGATCCGCAATCGAAAGATCGGCTTCGTCTTCCAATCCTTCAACTTGATTCCGCGGGCGAGTGCCGTCCACAACGTCGAGATGCCGTTGATCTACGCCGGCGATAACGAGCAGCGTCGGGAGCGGGCGATGGCGGCGCTGGAAGCGGTCGGGATCCTGGACCGCGCCAGCCATCTGCCCAACGAGCTCTCCGGCGGGCAGCAACAGCGGGTCGCGGTGGCGCGTGCCCTCATCACCGATCCCGCGATCCTGCTCGCCGACGAGCCGACCGGGAATCTCGACAGCGAGTCGAGCCTCGAGATCATGAAGCTGCTGCGCGATCTCAACCAGCAGGGCCGGACCATCGTCCTGATCACACACGAGGCCGACATCGCGGCGTTTGCCTCGCGGGTCGTCCGGCTCCGCGACGGTGTGATCGTGAGCGATCAACGGCAGTCGGTCACCTCGGAGATGGTGCAGTGAGCATCCTCGAGGGGCTGCGGCTGGCGGTCAACGGGTTGCTGTCGAACCGGCTCCGGTCGGCGTTGACGATGCTGGGCATCCTGATCGGTGTCTCAGCCGTCATCCTGTTGGTCGGCGTCGGCAACGGCGCGACCGTCGCGGTCCAGCAGCAGATCCAATCCCTGGGCTCCAACCTGCTGACCGTGTTCCCGTCCAACGCGAGAGGCGCGGGTGGGGTTCAGCAGGGATTTGGCACGGGGTCGACCCTGACGCTCGATGATGTCAAGGCGATCGCGAACCGGCAGACGTCACCCGACGTCGTGACGGCGATTCCCAGCGCCGGCGGCCGGGCGCAACTCACCTACGGCAACCAGAACTGGAACAGCAGCCTGACCGGCACCACGCAGGATTTCCCCTCAGTGCGCAACTACCAGGTGGCGAGTGGGGTGTTCTTCACCTCGGGCGATGTCGACGCCTCGAGCAAGGTGGCGGTCATCGGCCCGACGGTCGCGACCAATCTTTTCGCTGGCGCCGATCCGATCGGCCAGGTGATGAAGATCAACCGGCAGAACTTCCGCATCGTCGGCGTGTTCGCCCCCAAAGGCTCCTCCGGCGGCTTCAACAACCAGGACGACGTGGTCGTCGTGCCGATCACGTCAGCCTGGAGCTACCTGCTGGGCGGCCGCGGAAAAAATATCCAGCAGATCTACGTCGAGGCCACCAGCGCGGAAGCGACGGCGGCCGCCAACACCGAAGTCACCCAGGTTTTGCTCGACCGGCATCACATCTCGGACCCGACGCTCGCCGACTTCCAGATTCTCAGCCAGCAGGACGTGCTCAACAGCGCATCGCAGAGCACGGGTGTGCTCACCTTGATGCTGGGCGCGATCGCCGGCATCTCGCTGGTCGTCGGTGGCATCGGAATCATGAACATCATGCTGGTCACCGTCACCGAGCGGACCCGTGAGATTGGCATCCGAAAGGCGATCGGCGCCCGGCGGCAAGACATCCTGCTGCAGTTCCTGATCGAGTCGATGTTCCTCTCAGGCCTCGGGGGCGCGCTGGGAATCCTGATCAGCTTCGGCCTGGCACGGGTCTTGCCGCTGCTCGTGTCGACCCTGCCCACGCCGATCATCTCCACGCCGTCCGTCTTCATGGCGTTCGGCATCTCCGTCGGCATCGGCCTGTTCTTCGGCCTCTATCCCGCGAACCGGGCGGCTCGCCTTCGTCCAATCGAAGCGTTGCGATACGAGTGAATTCCCAGGAGGTTACGCAATGATCAAATACCCGATCGCTGCACTCATCGTCGTGGTTGCGCTGCTCGGTGGCTTCTACGGCGGCTACAAGATTGGTGGCGGGGGCACGGCCGCCGCTGCCAGCTCGACAACCGGAACGGGCACCGGGCGGACCGGCGGCAACGGATTTGGCGGGGGTCGCGGGCTGGCGGCGGCCTGTCCATCCCCGGGCGCCACGCCGGCGGCTTCAGCGAGTGGCGCGGCGGCTCGGCGCGGCGCGACCGGCACCGTCACCAACTTGACGAACAACAGCCTCACGATCCATGACGCCCGCTGCAATACGGACGTCAAGGTCACCTTCGACCAGAGCGTGATCGTGCGCAAGACCGTGGTCGGCCAGTCATCCGACCTGCAGGAGACCGAGACCATCACCGTGACCGGCACCCGGCAGGCGGATGGCAGCATCAAGGCGAACACCATCAACATCGTGCCGGCCGGCTCGGCGGGGTTCGGAGGCGGGGCCGCCAGCGGCGGCTGACGCCATAGCGGCGTGGACCGCCTTACCTGGCTGCTGCTGGCGCTGGTCTTGCTGCTGGTCGGCGTGTACCTGCACGTACATCTGGCGGGCGAATGGCTCGCCTACCTGGTCGCCGGGGTGGGCGCGGGCATCGGGCTGGCGCTGGTCGGCAGCGTGATCCACGACGCGTTCGCCGGCCAGCGCCACGGGCACTGACCGGCGCGTTCGGCGAAAGGCGACTATGCCCTGAAGGTCAGGCGCGAGAAGCGCGACGACCAGTCCTTGGCGTGACCGCGACGGACGAAGGCCGTAACCGCGACGGCGATCAGGACGATCAACAGCAGGGCCAGCAGGCCGAACAGGAAGAGGATGCCGCCGGCTGCACTGAAGAAGCCCACCAGGCCCCCAAAGAGGCCCGTGTCGGTTGACGTCGCCGGCGTTCCCGCGCCGGAGGTTGTCGCGTAGCCGTCAGACGCCCGGCCGTGCGTCCCCTCGTTCGGAGCCGCCCCGGTGGTGCCTGAGCCGGTGGAGTCGGCCACCGAGGTCTGGCCCCCGCCCGCCGTTGTGCCGGCGCCGGTGGTGGAGCCGTTCGTGCGGGCGGAACCGGAGCCCGTGCCGCCACTTCGGCTAGCGGCGGAAGCCGATGCGCCCGGGCTGGGCGGCGTGCAGAACAGCACGGCAGCCGTCGAGCCGGCCGGGTCGGTCGGATGCGGGTTCGCCGATTGCGGGAAGCAGGTCGGCGAAACGCCCGGCGTATCGGCGAACGCCGGCGCCGCCGTCTGAATCCCCGCGAAGACGACGATCGTGGCCGCCGCCAGAGCGGCCAATTGCGCGATTAGCTTGCGCATAGAACACCTCCAAAAGGGATGGCTCGACACTAGCCTTGGTCCTCCCTGGCTTCGCCCCCCGGGCGCAGCGCTGCGAGGCCCTCCAAATGGAGTGGAGACGAGTTCAGCTGATAACGGAAAGGCCAAAAACTACCTATGCAAGACGGCATATTTCGGGGCGTTGTCCTGTCAAGAGCCTGCCGCAACAAAGACGGCGAAGACTCTGGACCGTATCCAATGGTCACTCACCGCTCGCTCAGACGGCGGATCGTTCTCCCCTTCATCGTGCTCGTCGTTTTCGTGGGCTTTATCGGCACCGCCGTCGTTAGCGCGCAGGTTGGAGGGTCGGCCGCGGGAGCCTTCGACAACAGCCTCGTCCGGTCATCGCTCCGCACCAACGACCGCGTTGCCTCGCTGGAAAACGACCGGCTCCAGCAGCTGCGGGCGGCGGCCGACACGGCCGGGATCGCCGCCGCCACCACCCGGGAAGACAGTGCTGCCGCAAGCAAGCTGCTTGGCCCGATCGTCGGCAATGCCCAGCCCGAACACCTGCTGCTTCGGGTCGTGACGCTGGGCGGCCGCCTGGTCGTCGCATTACGACGTGACTCCACCGGCCTGACTACCCTCACCGACGGCATCACCTATGTCGGGGTCCCGGCGGTCCAGCACGTGCTTCGAGGAGACCGCGACGCGCTGGGTGACAAGTACGTCTTCCTGGCGACCGAGGGGTCGCAGCCGGTGCTCTACTGGGCCGCCCCGGTTCGGACGGAAACGCAGGCGCAGACCGTGGTTGGCGCGGTGCTGCTCGGCGAGCCGCTGTCCGACATCGCGCAGACCATTCGCGGGACGAACGTGCTCGACGTTGCGTTTTACAGCCCGTCCGGGCAGGTGCTGACGGCGTCACTGCAAGGGATGCCAGCCCTCGCCGTCGACACCATGCGACAGGTCACGAGCGACGCGCCGGTCCGGATCGCGATGCAACGGCAGGATCACGCCTATCGGCTCCTGATTAGCGACTGGACGATGCGCGGAGCCCCCCTTGGATACCTGGGAGTCGGCCAAAACGCCGATGAGCTTTCGGCCTCACTCAACGCCCTCCGGCTCGTCCTGGTCGCGTTGTTCGGCGCTATCGCCCTCGGTGCCCTGCTGATTGGCCTGGCGCTAGCCGACCGGATCACGCGCCCCATCGACCAGCTGGTCGCCTCGATGCGAGTCGTCTCGGCCGGCGACTATAGCCGCCGCGTGCCAGTCGGTCCGCCGGATGAGATCGGATACCTGGCCCAAACGTTCAACGAGATGACGGCCGCGCTGCAGACGCAGATCCGCGAGCGCGAGGAGGCGTTCTTCCGCAACCTCGAGGCGCTCGCCCGCGTCATCGATGCCCGAGACCCTTATACGTTCGAGCATTCGGCGCGGGTGGCCGCCATCAGCCTGGAACTGGCGGAGGGTATGGGATTGCCGCCTGCCGACCTGGTCGTGCTGCGGCGGTCCGGACTGCTGCACGATGTCGGCAAGATCGGAGTACCCGACCAGATCCTCGGAAAGACGGGGCCGCTGACGGATGACGAATGGGCTTCGATTCGGCGGCACCCGGTGATCGGCTTCGAGATGCTCAAGGACGTCCCTTTCCTGCAACCGAGCCTCGATCCCATCCGACACCACCATGAGCGGTGGGACGGGGAGGGCTACCCGGACAAGCTCAAAGGCGCGGCGACTTCGCTGCTGGCACGCATCGTCACGCTCGCCGACGCCTTCGATGCCATGACCTCCGACCGGCCGTATCGCAAGAGCTTTTCCTTTGAGTTCGCGGCACAGACCATCGTCAGCGAAGCCGGCCGTCAGTTCGACCCCGCGGTGGTCGAGGCGTTCAAGGTCAAACAGACCGCCATCATTGCCCGCCTCCAGGAGATGGGCAAGAAGCCGACGCCGCACGCATCGGATATCCGCATCGACGAGGCGGCATGAGCCGGGCGCTTCGCTGGGCGCGATGGATGCTGGTCGGCACCGCCGTGCTCCTGCTTTTCTGGGCGGCCGCCGTCGTCGGCGGTTGGGCGCCGGGACTGCAGCGACTCGCGACCAGCGTGCACGGACCACTCGTCGCCGACTACCGCGCCGACAGTCCGGCAAGACTTGCCCCTCTATCGCCCGACGTGCTGCGCGATGCGGCCGGCGACCATGCCGCGGGCTCTGGATCGGCGACGCCGCGGCCCTCAACGTCACCCGGTGGATCCGCATCACCGTCACCGAGCGCGTCCGGTCCCCTGCCGACACCGAGCCCCTCGATCCCGACGCCCACCCTGCCCGTGCCGACGCCCACCCTGCCCGTACCGACGCCCACCCTGCCGGTGCCGACGCCCACGCTACCGGTGCCCACTCCGACGCTGCCCGTCCCTTAGGCGGTTCCTGACGGCATCAACATGCCGGCGGTGGTGAGGGCGAGCGCGAGGTGGGAGGGAGGGGACATTGTTTCCTCGCCTCATCGCCCTACACCGACCGCTGACGCTCGGCCGACAGAGCCAATCCGAGCGGCTTACGTGAGGACGATATCGCCCGAACAGATCGCTGTCGGCGTGCCTTCGGAGGAGGGGCGCCTCCCGCAACTGCAGGGCGCGGCCATGGAGCAGATCTAGGCGGCGTCCAGCAATCCGTAGCGGGCGGCGCAGGCGAGTGCTTCGAGCTTGGAGTGAGCGTCCAGCTTCTCCAGGATGTTCTGGACGTGACCGCGAACGGTCGTGAAACCGATGCCGAGCTCAGCGGCAATGGCACGGTTGTCGAGGCCCTCCGCCATCAAGGCAAGGACCTCCTTTTCTCGTGGGGTGAGGCCGTCGAGCAGCCGGCGACGATCGTCGTCGTCACGCGCCATTTCCTGCGACCGGGCGAGCAGTCTGGCCAGCTGCGCGGCGGGGATCAGCATCTCCCCGTCGGCTGCGCGGCGCACGGCGTCGACGACGTCGGCCGTGGCTCGGGACTTCGGCAGGTAGGCGCAGGCGCCGGCGCGAACGGCGGCAATCATGGCCTCCTCGCTTTCGTCGGCGCTCAGGAAAACGATCGCCACCTTTGGTTGGTTCTCGCGAAGGCGGCCGGCGACGTCCGCACCGGTGCCGTCCGGCAGATGGGAGTCCATCACCACCACGTCAGGCTGACGAACGGCCGCCAGCCGGACCGCCTCGGCCGTGGTCGCGGCGGTGCCGACGACATCAAGGTCGCCGGTCGCGCGCAGCATGGCGGCAAGCCCCTCCGCAACCAGGAGGTGGTCTTCGACCAGCAGCACGGTGATGCGGGCGCGTTCAGGCGGCATCCGCGACACCATCCTTGCCGTCGGGGATCCAGTACTCGACGACGCAGCCGTTGCCGGTCGACGACGTGATTCGCAGCCATCCACCCGCCATCTCGGCGCGCTCACGCATGGCGACCAGCCCGAGGTGACCGGGTGCCGACCCGCCATCGCCCTCGAAGCCGACGCCGTTGTCATTGATCCGGGTCAGGATGCCACCGTCCACAGCCGACACTGCACATTCGACGCGGTTGGCTCGGGCATGCTTGCGGACGTTTGCCAGCGCCTCCTGGGCGATGCGGTAGGCAATGACCTGCGTCTCGGAGGCCGGGCTGTGGTCGAGGGCCGTCTCCAAGGCCACCTCGATGGCGGTTTCCTGCTTCAGCACATCGAGGTAATGCCGCAGCGCCGCGGGGAGACCGCCTTCATCCAACGCGGCCGGCCTGAGGTCAAAGAGGAGATGGCGGAGGCGGTCGGTAGAGGCCTGGACGTTCTCCTGAAGGCGGTCCACCAGCTCGACCAGGTGGGCATCGTGCAGCGCGGTCCGCAGCGTGACCAGGCGGAGGCCGACGGCAAACATGGACTGGATCGAATCGTCATGGATGTCGCTGGCGATCGCCCGCCGTTCCTCCTCCTGAGCGTGAACGAGCCGGCGGAGCAGGGCCTGCCGGCTCTGGTTGGTTCGCTTCAAGGCCTCAACTGTCCGTCCCAACGCCTCTTCCGCCCGCCGGCGCTCGGTCACCTCCGCGGCGACCACAATGGCTCCTGCCAGGTGCCCCGCCCCATCACGAAAGGGCGCGAGGCTGAACGAAAATGAGCGCTCGCCCTGGGACAGCTCGGCCCGTCCCTCGATCCCCGAGAGCGCGCGGCGGATACCCTCCATCACACCGGCGTGATCCGCGAACAGATCGGCCGCGGTCCACCCAACGGCCTCGCCGGGCTTCTTGCCGAGGGGGTCAGGGCCTACCCCGGCGGAAAAGGTGATCAACCCATCGCGGTCGATGGCGAACAGCACGATCGGCGCACTGTCGATGATCGCCCGGAGCCGAGCCTCGCTCTCGCGGAGCTGGCGTTGGGCCTCGAGCCGCTGCTCCAGCTCCGCTCGGAACATCAACTGCTTCCGAGCCAGCTCAGCGCTGGCGACAAGCGCTGTTCGGACCCGCTCCCGCCTCGTGGACCAGGTCGGCGCCGCGACCATCGCCACCAGGGCGAACGCGAGCGGGAGCTCGAAGCCGGGAGGCGCCCGGTGAACGACCAGCCAGGGCAGCCCGAGGAGAAGGGCCAGCAGTGCCACCAACCCGGCAACGCCCGGCCCGGAGAACAGCCGGCGAATGACGGCGTCGACCGCGGAACGGCCGGCCTCCATGCCGGGTATAACGCGCGGCTTGGGTCCCCCGGGTCACGGCCCGGTCACGGCCGAGTACGCGCTAGGCCGCGGCCGCCCACATCGCCGTGCTTCGGTTCCGCCGCCCGAGCATTCTCGGCCGGGCCGCCCACTCCTCGGAAACCTCCTGAAGGATGGTGCCGGTGAGCCGGAAAAGGGCGCGACGGTGGGGGAAGATGCCGACCAGCTGGCAGGATTGCCGGAGCTCGCGCTGCAGAGAAGCCAGCGCGTTGAGCGAGCAGACCAGCCGGCGATGTGCCGGGGGGACCTGGTAGTGGGCCACCAGCGCATCGACCGGCCCCTGGAGCGCCGGCGCCAATTCCGGGTAGGCGGACTCGAAGCGGGCCCGGACGCCGGCGAGGCTCAGCAGCGCCGAAGCGAGGTCAGGCTCGGCGAAAACGGCGCGCAGGCTCGCCTCAACCGCCGGGCGCGCCGGGCGCGGGACCAGCCGCAAGGCCTGCGCCAGAAAGTGTTCGCGAGACTGCTGCCAGCCGACGCCCGGAAAGACCTCGGCCAGCGCCGGCGTGAGTCCGTCCGACTGGTCGGACGTGACCAGCTGAAGACCCTGCAAGCCTCGGTCGCGAAGATCGCGGAAGAAGGGGACCCAGAAGCTGGCCATCCGTTCCGCGGTCGCGACCTCGAAGCCGATCACCTCGCGCGAACCGGACTCGCTGATGGCGACCGCGATCGCGAGATGGACCGCCAGGGCTTCGCGCTGCTCACGCACCAGCGCCGGTGTCACGGCCAGCATCAGATATGGAGACGGGTCCATGAGCGGACGCCGGCGAAACGCCTCCACCCGCTCGTCCCATTCTTGTGCCTGCGCGGCCACCAGCGCGGGATCGGTGCCCGGCACGCCCACCGTCTCGGCGAGGACGTCGACGGTGCGTGTGCTCGCTCCCGAGAGATAGGTTTCCTGGATCACGGAGAGAAGCGCCCGCTCGACCGGGCGACGGGGCGCGAGGAGGCGGCGAAGGTAGCTGCCCCGGTAGGCGACCGGCAGCAGGGGCATCAGGGCGCTCCGGCGTCGCGACGGGTTGAGGCGCACTGGCGGTGGCTCATCGGCCTCACTCCGCGTCAGCAGCCGAAGCGTCGGGGGTGAGACCAGACGCCGATGTGGTCGGAACGCCGAGGCCGGCATGGCGGTCATCGCCGCTCCCCGGGCCCGTGAGCCACGATCGGCCGAGCGCCGCGACGAGGATCGCTTGCGGGAACCGGCTGGCGTCCGGCAATCGCCTGCCGGCTTTGCGGTGGGGGAACCGTCGCGCTTGTAACCATGCTCAGAGGCTATCGATGCAGGCCCGTCCCGTCGCCGTGCCGCCGTACGGGCCGGGTGGCCTGCATCTGCAGGAAGACGAAACGGCCGGGGACGCGAGCCCCAATTTCCTTGCAAAAACGTGCCGGCGGTGGTGAGGGCAGCGCGCGAGGTTGTGGAGGGGGGACCTGTCTTCCTCGACTTAACGCCGCGACCATCACCGACCGCCGACATTATTGGTGCCCCGGGTTGCTGCTTCCCCTGCTTGGATTCGACACTGCCCGCGGGCGAGTCCGCGCAGTTGCCGGCGGAGAACCAACCCGAGCGATTTGCAGGGACCACGATATCGCCGCGGCGGTGCCGGATCATCCTGCGCTCGCCGGAGGTGCGCCTCCGGCAAGTGCAGGGGTTCCGCTATTCGCGGACGGGATCGAGCCGGTAGCCGGCGCCGCGGACGGTGACGATCTCGAAGCCGAGCTTCCCGAAACGGCCGAGCTTTTCCCGGAGCCAGCGGATGTGCACGTCAACGGTCTTGCGGTCGCCCAGGTAGTTGTAGCCCCAGACCTGCTCGAGCAGGATCTCGCGGGTGAAGACCCGGCCGGGACGGCGGACCAGGTAGGAGAGGAGCTCCCATTCTTTCGGGGTGAGCTTCAGTTCCGTGTCGTCGACCATTGCCCGCCGTCCGGCCCGGTCGATGCGCAGCCGGCCGAGCCGGTCCTCCTCGATCTCCGGACGGACGTCGCGCTGTTCGCTCCGCCGGAGCACCGCGGTCATCCTGGCAAAGAGCTCGCGCAGCGAGAAGGGCTTGGTGATGTAGTCGTCCGCCCCCAATTGCAACCCCACCACCTTGTCGACTTCGCTCTCTTTGGCGGTCAGCATGATGATCGGGACATCGCTTTCCTGGCGGAGGATGCGGCACACCTCGAGCCCGTTCAACTCGGGGAGCATGAGGTCGAGCAGGATCAGGTCTGGACGCGAGCTGCGGGCGCAGGCCACGGCGTCGGCGCCGTCCTGTGCGACGGTCACCACGTATCCCTCTTTCTTGAGATTGAAGGTCAGCGTCTCCCGGATGGTTGCGTCATCCTCGACGACAAGGATGCGCTTCGGCAAGTTAGCTCAGCTCCACGATCCGTCCGGTGTGGAGGAAGACGACGTCCTCGGCGATGTTCGTCACCCGGTCGGCGATCCGCTCCAGGTCCTTCGCGAGGAAGAGCAGGATGGCCGCACGCTGCACATTGGCCGGATCCTGCACCATGAAACCGACCAGCTCGTCCCAGATCTTGTGATAGAGCGCATCGACCTCGTCATCGCGTTCGGCGATCGCTCGGGCGCGGTCCTGGTCCGCCTCGATCACCGCGCCCAGGATCTCGTGCACCTGGGATTCCGTGATCTCGGCCATCTTCGGCAGGTCGATGTAGGGCTTCAGCTGGGGCAGGTCATTCAGTCGAAGCGCGGCTCGGGCGATACCGACGGCGTGGTCACCCATCCGCTCGAGCTCGAGGACCATGTGTTGAAAGCTGACGATCAGCCGGAGGTCGCGGGCGACCGGCTGCTGGGTGGCCATGATCATGAAGGCCCGCTCCCGCAACTGCCGGTGTAGCTCGTTGACCTCCTGATCGCGTGCGATGACCTCCTTGGCCAGCACGTTGTTGCGGTCGACGAGGGCGCGCATGGATTCGGCGATCGCCTGCTCGACCATGCTCCCCATGCGGACGACACCCGACTTCAGCTCGGCAAGCTCCTGGTCGAAAAGGGTCCGGGTGGTGGCCACGAGGCTGTTCCTACCCGAAGCGGCCGGTAATGTAATCCTCGGTCCGGCTGTCCTTCGGTCGATTGAAGATGTCGTCGGTGGGGCCGAACTCGATCACCTCGCCGGCGCGGCGTTCGTTCATCAGCATGAAGGCGGTGAAGTCGGAGACGCGGGCCGACTGCTGCATGTTGTGCGTCACGATCACGATCGTATACCGCTTTTTGAGTTCTTGCATGAGCTCCTCGATACGCAGCGTGGCGATCGGGTCGAGCGCTGACGCCGGCTCGTCCATCAGGATGACCTCGGGCTTGACCGCGAGGGCCCGCGCCAGGCAGAGCCGCTGCTGCTGGCCGCCCGACAGGTTGAGCGCCGAGCGACGAAGGCGGTCCTTGACCTCGTCCCACAGTCCCGTGTCCTTCAGGCTCTCCTCGACGATCTCGTCGATCTGCGGCTTGGACCAGCCGAGGATGTGCGGGCCGTAGGCGACGTTGTCGTAGATCGATTTCGGGAAGGGGTTGGCGCGCTGAAACAGCATGCCGACCTGGCGACGGAGGTTGATGACGTCGGTATCCGGTGACAGCACGTTGTGCCCGTCGAGCAACACCTCGCCGGTTGCTCGCGTGCCGGGCGTCAGGTCGTGCATCCGGTTGAAGATCCGAAGGAAGGTGGTTTTCCCACAGCCCGACGGACCGATCAGCGCCGTGATCTTGCGCGCCTGCACCGCGAGGGAGGCGTCGTGCAACGCCTGGAAATCGCCGTAGAAGAAGTTGACGCGCCGGGCATCGAGCTTGATCTCGACGTCGGCGCCGTCGACCGTCGGCGGCACGATCTCAGTCTGCATGGCGGCTCTCGCGATCATTCTCCCACTGGCTACGACTATCGCTGGATCCGCCGAACGTAGATCCGGGCAAGGATGTTCGTCGCCGCGACCATGATCACGAGGAGGAGCGCGGCGGCCCAGGCCTGATCCTGCACGTTCTGGTATGGGAGCAGCGCATTCCGGAACACGGTGAGGGATAGCGCGCCCATCGGCTGCAGCGGGTTGGTCTGGACGGTGTCGTTACCGAGTGCCGTAAAGAGAAGGGGCGCAGTTTCCCCCGCGGCACGCGCCATCGCCAGCAGCGCCCCGGTGACGATGCCGCCGAGCGCCGCGGGCACGATAATTTCGAGGGTTACGCGCCAACGCGGGGCGCCGATTGCCAACCCGGCTTCTCGCAGAGACTGTGGAACCAACACGAGCGCGGTCTCCGTCGCCCGCAGGATGAGCGGCAGCATGAGCACCGCCAGCGCGATCGATGCGGCCAGCGCCGAAAAGTGGTGTGTCGTCACGACCACGACCGTGTAGGCGAAGATCCCGAAGGCAATCGAGGGTAGCCCGGTCAGAACATCGCTGATGAAGCGGACCGTGTCACCGATCTGGTTTCGCCCATATTCGGAAAGGAAGATGCCGATCAGCGCGCCGATTGGGACGGCAAGCAGCGAAGCGATCCCAACGATCTCGACCGTTCCGATGATGGCATTGAGGACGCCGCCACCCGGCACCCCCTGCGGATGCGGGGGCTCGGTGAAGAAACCCGGCGTCAGGATTCCGGGCAAACCCTTGAGGACCACGAAGAGCAAGAGCACCAGGACGGGGATGGCGGCCAGCATCACGCAGAGCACGATGAGCCACCCGACGAGTCGATCGACGAGCAGCCGGACAAGGGGGAGGTTCATGCGACCATCGGCTCCGATCCGGCAAAACGCCAGACGAGCAGCCGGGCAACGACGTTGACGGCGATGGTGATCAGAACCAGGACCACCCCCAGATAAAAGAGCGAGGCGAGGTGAATGGTGCCGGTCGCTTCCGTGAACTCGTTGGCGATCACACTCGGGAGCGTGTATCCGGAGGCAAAGAGCGAACTGCTGATCTGCATCGTGTTGCCGATCACCATGGTGACCGCGATCGTTTCACCGAGCGCGCGTCCCAACGACAGCAGGGCGGCGCCGGTGATTCCCACCCGGGCGTAGGGGAGGATGACCGACCAGATCGTCTCGGCGTTGGTCGCACCGAGCGCCAGGCTCCCCTCCCGGAGCGCTCGGGGCACCGCGCGGATCACGTCACGCGAGAGCGCAATCATGATGGGCAGCACCATGATGGCCAGCACCAGGCCCGCCGTCAGGTAGCCGTAGCCGCTCGCGGTTCCGTGGAATATCGGGAGGAAGCCCAGGGTGTGCTGGAGGAACGGATCGACGTTGTCGCGCATCAGCGGCGTCAAAATGAAGAACGCCCACAGGCCGATCACGACGCTCGGGATGCCGGCCAGCAGTTCGATCGCGAAGGACAGCGGGCCTCGCAGGAAGCGCAGACGGGCATCCTCCGCTAGGAAGAGGGCGGCGCCCAGTCCAATCGGAAAGGCGATCACCAAGGCGATCGCCGATGTGACGAGCGTCCCGTAGATCGCCGGCAGCGCGCCGAACTGGCTTCTGACCGGATCCCAGGTGCGGCTGATGAAGAAGCCGAGCCCGAATTTGGTGATGGCCGGCAGCGCGGGAATGACGACCGCGACGACGAACACGAGCGCGATCAGGATGATCAGGGCGGCAGCCGCATACGCGAACGCGTGGAAGATCCGGTCGCCAGAAATGAGCCGCCGCTGGCGGCTCGTTGCCACCAGCGGCGTTGGAACCACCCGCTCGGTGGCAGTCCCGCGGCTCATCAGTGCGTCAGGACGGCGTGGCGACGTTCAGGAGGGTGGCGCCTCCCGAGGTGACGGTCTTCAGCGACGCAATATCCTGTCGAACGATGTTCGACGGCAGCTTCGAGTAGTGCACATTGACCGCATACGACTGGCCCTCGGTGACGAGCCAGTCGAAGAGGTCGACGAGGGCAGTCCCCTTGGTCTTGTCGGCCTGATCCTTGTAGAGCATCAGCCAACTGTACCCGGTGATCGGGGAACTGGTCTTTCCCGGCGCATCGACGATCGAAAACTGGGTCGGCGTCACATCAGGGAAGTTGCTGGCCGCCGCCGTAGCCCCCTCCGGGCTGGGGGTGACGAAAGAGCCGTCATGGTTTTTCAGCGAGGCCTGCGTCATGTTGGTCTGAATGATGTAGGCGAGCTCGACGTACCCGATCGCGCCCGGCGTCTGCTTGATCGTCGTCGCCACCGCCTCGTTGCCCTTGGCGCCCTGCCCGGTTTTCCAGCTGACGGACTTGCCCTTGCCGACGGTGCTGTTCCAGGTCGCATTGACCTTGGAGAGGTAGTCGGTGAAGATGTACGTCGTCCCGCTGCCGTCGGACCGGTGGACCACCGAGATGGCCTGGTTCGGCAGCGTCAGCCCACTGTTATCCGCGGCCAGCGCCGGATCGTTCCAATTCTTGATAGTGCCGAGGAAGATGCCGGCGATGGTGTCCGGCGTGAGCTTGAGCTTGCCGGTCGCAACACCGTCAAGGTTGTAGGCGAGTCCTTCGGTGCCGAGCGTACCCGCGATCTGCACGACGGTGTCGCTGCCGCCGGCGGCGGCTAGCTCGGTCGCATTCATCGGAACGTCGCTGGCGCCGAAATCAACGGTCTTCTTGGTCAACTGCTGGATGCCGGCGCCCGAACCGACCGATTGATAGTTGACGCTGACCTGGCTGAACTTGAGGTTGTACGCGTAGAACGCGGCGTTGTAGAAGGGATAAGGAAAGGTCGCGCCGGCGCCGGTCAGCGAGGCTTGCGGGGGTGGCGGCGCGCCAGCGCCACCGGTAGACGGGTTGGTGCCAGTGGGTGTGCCGCCACATGCGGCAAGCAGCAGGACGCCGCAAGCCACGACAACGATCGGAGCGCCTCTCATCCTGTTGATGTTTCCTCCTTGACGAGCACGTGACACGATCCGTTGGACTCATCAAACAGGCTAGCCGCCGCTCGTTATCAGCCGGGGTGCGGATGGTTAAGCCGGCGTTAACGACGCGGTCGGCAGGCGGAGCCGAATCACCGTCCCCGTCCCTGGCGTGCTTTCGGCCTGGATGGTGCCTCCCTGCAACTCGACGAGATGCCTGGCGATCGAGAGGCCAAGGCCGCTCCCCGGAAGCCCGCCTCTCGATCGGTCGACCTTGTAGAACCGCTCGAAGATGCGGGAGAGGTCACGGGTAGGAATCCCAGGGCCAGTGTCCCGTACGGTAACCTCAACCCGGTCGTCGTCGGCACTCGCAGTAATGACCACCTCCCCCGCCGGGGTGAACTTGAGGGCATTGTCGACGATGTTTTGCAGCGCCTGGTCCGCCTTGGCGCGGTCACCGAGCGCCGCGAGACCAACCGCCGTAATCTCGGCACGCAGGATGAGCCTGCTAGCAGTCGCCCTCGCCTGGTACCGATCGACGAGCGTGCGCACCAGGTCATCAACGGAGAAAGGGGTCCGTTCCACGACGATCCCTTCCGCATCGAGGGCGGCGAGCTGATTCAGGTTGAACAGAATGTCGACAAGCCGCTGCGCCTCCTGGGTGATGCGGTCGATGAAGAGCCGCGTTTCGCCGCCGGCCGGAAGCTGAGCGGAGAGGGTCTGAGCCGCGAGGTCGAGGCCGGTCAGAGGCGTCCTCATCTCGTGAGAGAGGTTGGCGACGAATTGCTGCCGAACCGTTTCCAGGTATCGGAGCCGGGTCGTATCGCGCGCCAGAATGACGATGTCGCCGTCCTGAAGGGGCACGGCGCGAACCTGCAAGAGCCGGCCTGAAACCGGCAGCTCGACCTCGGCTGCCTGTTCCAGCCGGGACTCCTGTGCTCGGAGTGCCAGCGCGTCGATGCGATGGTCTCGGACAACCTCCACCAGCGGACTGCCTACAGGGTGCTCGAGGGCGGCGAACATCATCCGCGCCGCCGGATTGAGCCAGCGGACCCGAGTCCCGCTCACCACAAGAACGGCGTCCTCAACATGGTCGATGACTCCGGCCAGCATTGGGCGGGTCTGGGCGGTATCGATCGGCGTGACTGGAGCAGGCTTGGGGGACTGCCCGCCGGGTCGCCGTCGCCAGAACCGCGCCATTCCGGCCGAATCTAGCAGACCCTCCAACCGCCCAACAGGCGAAAAGCCGCTCCGGCAGGGGGAGAGCCTGGGAGCGGCGGTGGGACTGCGTTGGCGGTGCCTGCAGCTTGCGCCGCAAAGGTAAACGTTCGGCAGGCGGAAGGTTAACGATCGGGGGTTCCTGGCTCCGTCGTTTAAGGTTGTCGGGGGACGTCCACAGTAGCGGAGGTGCGGTCATGAGGTTGAGCCTGGTACCCCAGGAGCGGCGGTTCTATGCCCTGTTCAAGAAGCAGGGAGAGCTCGTCAACGAGTCTCTCGAGCAGCTACGCAACGGTTTGCTGGAGGGCCAGACCAGACACCCGCGCCTTCGCGAGCTCGAGCACGAGTGCGATGACGTGACCCACGAAATCTACAACTTGATCAACCAGACGTTCGTAACGCCATTCGAGCGCGAAGACATCTACTCACTCGCGTCATCGCTGGACGAGGTCGTCGACCTGGCTGAAGAGGTCTCAGACAAGATCGATCTTTACCGGGTGAAGGAGATCACGCCGTCGGCCCGTCGGATGGGGGAACTGCTGGCCAAGGCCGGCAAGGAGCTTCAGGAGGCTGTGAGCGACCTCGAGGGCTTCAAGAACCTGGGCCCCCACCGACTCGCGATCCACAGCCTGGAGAACCAGGGGGACCGGGTCACTCGAGAGGCGCTGGCCGAACTCTTCACCGACGGGGCCAGCCCCAGCGACCTCGTCAAATGGAAAGACCTGTACGACTTGCTAGAGACGACGATGGACCAGTGCGAACACGTGGCCAACGTCCTCGAAGCGACCTCGATCAAGAATGCCTGAGATCCTGCTGCTGATCACGATCCTGATCGCCCTCGGCTTCGACTTCACGAACGGTTTTCATGACACGGCGAACGCCATCGCGACGTCCGTATCGACGCGCGCGGTGTCGCCGAGGATGGCCGTCGTGATCTCGGCAGTCCTCAACCTGGCCGGGGCCGTGATCACCGTAGTCTTCTTCCAGGCCAAGGTGTCTAACACCATCGCCAAGATCGTCGCCTTCAAGGCAGGCCTGGTCGTCATCATCGCGGCCCTGGTCGGCGCCATCGTCTGGAACCTCATCACCTGGTACCTCGGACTACCCAGCAGCTCAACCCACGCGCTGGTCGGAGCGCTGAGCGGGGCCGCGATCGCCGCCGCGCACGGTGTGGGCGGGGTCCAAGCATCGGAGTTCTGGAAGACGGTGCTCTCCCTGGTGATCTCGCCGCCGGCCGGCTTCATCCTGGCCGCCGTCGTCATGACCCTGTTGCTCGTTGCCGTGGCCGGCGCCCGCCCGGTTCCCGTGAATCGGACGTTTCGCAGTCTTCAGATTCTCACCGCAGCCCTGGTTTCCTATTCCCATGGAGCCAACGATGCTCAGAAAACCATGGCGGTGATCACGCTCTCGCTCGTGGCGAGTGGTCATCTTCAGAAGTTCCAGGTCCCGGTTTGGGTGGTACTCCTGTCCGCCTCGGCGATCGCGTTTGGCACGTATGCCGGTGGGTGGCGGATCATCAAAACCCTCGGCTGGCGGATTTACAAGCTCGACCCTGCAACCGGCTTTGCCGCGCAGCTGACCGGGGCCGCCGTGATCCAGTTCGCGACCCAATTTGGGCTCCCCGTATCAACGACGCACGTCGTCACCGGCTCCGTGATGGGCGCCGGCGCGTCACAGCGGCTTTCGGCCCTGCGATGGGGCGTTGGGGCCAACATCGTGCTCGCCTGGGTCCTGACGATCCCCGCGGCAGGCCTGATCGCCTGGGTCGTTTACGCGATCCTCAACACGGCCGGGCTGCGCGGCTAGGACCCCGATCACGGCGCCGCCAGGTAGCGGGCGCCGCTGATTTTTCCGGCCGTCTCCTCGAGAACCCAGGTGGATCCTTTCTCCATGTTGGCCCGCGACCTTGGTACCAACCCCTTCTGGATCAACTGCTCGAGCAGCTCCTCGACGAGGTCGCCGTGGGTGCATAGAACGACGTTGCGCCCTTTGAACTCCTGGACGAGGCGCAGGATGCTCTCGCCGCCCGACCCTTCTTCCAGGTCCTTGCGGGGTTCGACGGGAAGCTTGCGCTTGGTCGCCAGCGGTTGGACCGTTTGCACACAACGGATGAAGGGGCTCGAAAGGACGTTGTCGATCGGCTCGTCCTCGAGGAGATCGGCCAGCGCTTCCGCCTGACGCATGCCGGATTTCGTGAGCGGACGTTGCCGGTCGTCGCCCGCCCAATCCGCGCGGTCGCCCGCCTTCGCATGACGGACCACGTAGACCGCGATGATCGAACCCTCGCTAGCCCGTCGCTTCGAGGTCGAGCGCGCGAAGGAGGGCGCGGTCACGGCGATAGCTGAGGAGGTCCAGGGCATCGTCGATCGTCACCCAGCGAACTTCGTCGACCTCGCTCCCGGCGCGGAAACGGCCACTGACCACGTCCATGATCCAGTAGCACGCAACTTTGTCGCGACCTTTGTGGTCGGCATACGCCGTGCAGCCGAGCGGCGCTACCAGCCGGCAGCGGAGGCCGGTCTCTTCCTCGACTTCACGGAGCGCCGTTTCCTCGAGCGTTTCACCGCGATCGACTTTTCCTTTCGGGAACGACCAGTCGTCATACCCTGGACGATGGACAACGGCCACTCGCATCGCGCCGCGCCCGTTGCGTCGAACGACCCCCCCGGCCGCCCTGACGAGCTTGGCCTCATCGACTCGCAAGATCTTTGCCGCCATGGACACCCCTTGTGCAATGTAATGCTGCGACGATGGCTTGGTCGACGCGGCGTTCGCTATATCATCCACCTTCTGAGCCGCTTGCGGTCAAGTTTTTTCCAAACTCGTGGCCACGCCTCGCGATCTCGAGCGGCCGATTCCCCTTCGATCGCGTAAAGCGCGCCGGCGACGAAGGCTCGTGCCCCCTGGCCGGCGCCCCGCAACCAGCCTTGCGCGGTGATGCTGTCCTGGTGATCGCCCAGGACATCTTGCAGCGCGGTGGCGGCCGCCGCGAAGCGCGCGGCCTTTTTTCCGACGATCGGGCCAGCGGCTTCGGCGGCATAGCGTGATCGCTTGGCGAGAATGCGGACGCGATGCAGCTCGGGGTCGGAAGGCGCATGAGGCAAGCGGCTGACGCCCTTTCGCAGCTTCTTCCAGTCGCGTCGCACGAGAGACGGGACCACCGTCGCGGCCGGCTGATCCGCCTGCGGTGTCAGGCCCGGGGCGCGCGACGCCTCGACCAGGCGTTCCAGCAGGTCGACATACCGGTCGGAGCGCATGTCGAGGACCAGCCGCGCCCGGGCTTCCTCGCTCTCTGTCTGCAGCTCGTCCGAGACTTGCGCGATGATGGGCGCGTCCTCGTTCGGAAGCGCAGTGGTGCGCCCACGAAAACGCTGCGCCATGACCTGCATGTCGCGAACTGCACCGAGCCCGGTTCCCAGCCAGCGCAGGTCGTCGCGCAAGCTGTTGGCCCAGCCGGCATCGAGCACGCCACGAAACGTCCGCAGCTGAGAGCGTAGACGCCGGGTTGCGACCCGCGCGCGGTGGACATCTTCTGGGTCGTCACCAAGCCGCACGCCCGGGTCATGGCGCATGAGACTGGCCACGGAGACGGCGATCGCGTGCCGAACGAAGTCCCCCGCCGTCGATGATGGCGAGAGTGGAACGGGGTCGACTTCGGGTGCGGCGGTGGCCCGCGCCCCGAGCGCCCGGACGAGCTTGGAGGCCTGGTCTTCATCGGCGGCGCCGGCGCCACGCAACCGGGCGAGGATTGGCTCGAGCAGCCGGTCTGCCGAGGGGTCGCGAAGTTCGACCTCGACCTCGCGAAAGCGGCTCTGTACGCGCAGCCCCTGGATCACCGATACGTCGTCATCGACTACTTCGGCGAGCACCGCGCCTTCGCGGTTCTTCAGCTGCACGCGTCGTCGAAGCGTTGACAGGCTGGCGACCGGCACCAGCGTTGCCCTCCGGACATAGGCGATGACGAGCGCGACCGCGGCGTCGGGCGGCCGGCTCCCTTCGCCGGGGAACTCGAGCTCTCGTCGGGTGAGCGCCGGGCCCTCGCTCGTCACCGGCAATTTCAGCGTCCAGCCCTCGCCCTGGCGGACCCGCAGGTTGGCGCCCCAGCGGGCCAGTCGCAGGTCGGGGGTGTCGTAGTAGATCGTCTCCAACCGTCGCTCGTCGACCGGGCTGGCCTCGACGGCAGCGGCGAGGTCCTCGAGGTCCGGGAGCGTGAAGGCCGCCGGAGCCGCGAGCTTGACCTCGCGCTCAAGCATCCGGCGATGACCCGTTGGTGACGATGGCACGCGCTTCCGCGAGTTGCTCGAAGGCGCGCTGGGCGTCGACGCCTTCAATCGTCGGCACTTTGGACCAGGAGCCGTCCGCCTGCAATGACCAGGCGAGCACGTCATCGCGAAGCTCAACGTCGAGGATCTGGGCCAGGCGAGCCTGGAGCACGGGATCGAGCACGGGAACCATGGCCTCGACGCGGCGATCGAGGTTACGTGGCATCAGGTCGGAGGAGCCGAGGTAGTACTCGGCCGTCGAACCGTCCGGTCCAAACCGGAAGATCCGCGAATGCTCCAGAAAACGGCCGACCAGCGACCGCACCCGGATCCGTTCGGAAAGGCCGGGCACCCCCGGACGGATGCTGCAGAGTCCGCGGACGATCAGGTCGATCTCGGTCCCTGCCTCGGATGCCGCGTAGAGCGCTTCCACGATCTCGGGATCGACCAGGCTGTTCACCTTCAGGATGATGCGACCGCCCGGGCGGGTCGCTTCCCGGCGGATCAGCCGGATGATGTTGGAGCGCAGGCCGACCGGGGCCACCAGCAACCGCCCGAAGCGGCGCTGCCTGCTGTAGCCGGTGAGGAAATTGAACAGCTCGGAGACGTCGGCGCCGAGCTCGGGATCCGCGGACAGCAGCCCGACGTCTTCGTAGATCTGTGCGGTCTTGGGATTGTAGTTGCCGGTGCCGATGTGCACGTAACGCCGGATTTCGTCTCCCTCCCGGCGGACGACCAGCGCGACTTTGGCGTGGGTCTTGAGGCCGACGACGCCGTAGACGACATGGACCCCGACCTGCTCCAGCGCTTGCGCCCACGCGATGTTCGCCTGTTCGTCACCGCGCGCCTTCAACTCGACGAGCGCCACCACCTGCTTCCCACTCTCCGCGGCGCGGATCAGCGCACGGACGATCGGGCTTATGGGACCCGAGGTCCGGTAGAGCGTCTGCTTGATGGCGAGGACGTCGGGATCTTGCGCCGCCTGGTCGATGAAGGCTTCCGCCGACGTGGCGAATGAGTCATACGGATGGTGGACGAGGACGTCACCGTCCGTGAGCGCCTCGAAGAGGTCGGCAGACTGGCTCTCCACGCCTTGCAGGCGGCGCTGCGTCACCGGGGTCCACGGCTCGTCCTTGAGGTCGGGGCGGTCCAGCGCGTAGATCGCCCACAGGCTCGACAGGTCCAGCAGGCCCTTGACGCGGTAGACATCGGTGGGCTCGAGCTCGAGCTCGCGAACGAGAAGGTCGAGGACCTCGACCGACATCGCCGCGTCGACCTCGAGGCGCACCACCTGCGCTCGGCGCTGCTGGCGCCGTAATTCGTTCTGGATGGCGGCGAGCAGGTCGGCCGCCTCTTCGTCGACGAGGTCGAGATCGGCGTCGCGGGTCACCCTGAAGGGATGCTGGCTGACGATCTCCATGCCCGGGAAGAGGGCATCGAGGTGCAGCGCAATCACTTGCTCCAACGGCACGAACCGCTTGCCGTCGGGGAGTGGAATGAACCGAGGCAGCAGCGGCGGCACTTTCACCCGGGCAAAGCGCATGTGATGACGAACCGGGTCGCGGACCATGACCGCGAGGTTCAGCGAGAGGTGGGAGATATAGGGGAAGGGGTGTGCGGGATCGACTGCGAGCGGCGTCAGAACCGGAAAGATGCGGGCGCGAAACTCGGCCGCGAGGTGGTCACGATCGGCCACGTCGAGGTTTTCGACTATGGCGATGGAGACCCCATGCTGTTCGAGGGCGGGCGCGACCTGGTGAGTGAAGAGGTCGGTGCTTCGGTCGAGCAGAATTCCCGCGCGCTGGTGGATCGCCCGCAGCTGCTCGCCGGTGGTCATTCCGTCCGGCGACGTCTGAGGCAGGGCGGCGTGGACCTGCTCCTTGAGTCCGGCGACCCGCACCTGAAAGAACTGATCGACGTTTTCGGCCAGGATCGCCAGGAAGCGGACCCGTTCCAGGAGGGGCAGCGATTCGTCTTGCGCCCGGGCCAGGACTCGATCGTCGAAGTCGAGCTGGGACAGTTCGCGGTTGAGGTAGCGCGACGGAATGTGCGACGGGACCGCGACCGGCTGGGCCGCGGGAGCGAGGGGAACCGCCAATTCCTGGACTGTCGGTAACGAGACGGCCGGAAGTTGGCCGGCCAGTGATGCTAAAGGAGCCTGGGCAGCCGACGACGAAACGGACTGGAGTGGTGCTTCCCCCACCGCGTAAGTATAGGAAGGGGCGGGTTAAGGGACGGCTAACAGATCCGGGGGCTTTGTAACGACTCGGGGGGACGCTTGGAGCGGGAGACGAGACTCGAACTCGCGGCCACGTGCTTGGGAAGCACGTGCTCTACCAACTGAGCTACTCCCGCTCGGCAAGCCGGATTTTAGCATCGCTCTTTCGCAGTTCCTGGCACATCGGCCAGACGACCGTGATCAGTTCGGCCATCCGGGCCGCCGTCCGCTGAATCCGGGCAGCGTCGAAGACCTCGATCGGATAGGTCTCGTAGAGCCGCACCCAGCCACGATCCCACGGCTCGAGATCGATCTGCTGGCCCAGCCGCGCCTTGATCATCAGCAGCTGCCGCGCCAGGCCGGCGGCGATCCGGTCGTTCGTCGCGGGCTCGGCCTCGAGGTGAAACGCCAGCTCGAGGCGGCCGGTGTTCGGGTGCCACCACGCCTCGAAATGCAGGCGCGGGTCATCGAAGAACCACTGCGCTTGGCTCGAGCGCGCCCGGTGGCTGACATCTCTCATACGGGCTGGGAGGGCGGCCTTGACCAGCGGTGGGAGCGCCCGAAAGAACCCGGCCGTCCTTATGAATCGCCGCTCACGCCGCGAGGTCTGGCCGCGGACCATCGCGCGAGGCGCCACCGCGTCTATCCAGCCGGCGCCGGACTGCCCGAGCTGCTTCCGCCGACGGCGGTCTTGACCATGGCGCTGTATTGATCGGCCAGGGCCCTCGCCTTCTCCGAGTCCTCCATGCTGACAATGATGTGGTAACGGGGCATGTCGGGATCGGGCAATACCAGCACCCAGCCCCCGTCGACGAAGACCTTGATCCCGTCGGCCAGGTCGACCGGCGCGTCCCGGTGCAGCTCGACCATGGTCCGCATCACCCGCCCCTTGGCGTCCCACGGTACCGCTTGCTCTCGGTGTTCGTAGGCCGCGCGTGGAATTTCTTTTCGCACCACCGAGATCGCCCGCCCGTCGTTCGCCAGGAGCTCCAGCAGCTTGATCAAGGTGAAGATCGCGTCGAAACCCAACAGGTGCTCGGGAAACACATAGCCGCCGTTGCCGTCAGAAGACAGCCGGGCCTGATGCTGCTGGGCGGCCCGCAAGAGGCCTGACGGGTCGGCCTTTCCCGGCACGAAATGCGCGCCGGGCAGCTGGCGGACGAGCGCCGCAATCGTCTGCGGCACGGTCGCCGGCGCCACCAGTACGCCGGGCTTGGCCTTCAACGCCAGCAGCGCGATGAGGCCCAGCGCTTCGTGATGGTCGAGCAGGTTGCCTTGCTCGTCGATCAAGAAGATCCGCTCCGAGCCGTAGTCGATGTAAGCGCCCAGGTGGCAGCCCAGCGTTCTCGTGATCAAGGCCGACTGCCGGCGGGCTTCGTCGAACGCCTCGTTGCTCTTTGACTGATACGTTTCGTCGAATCCGGCGTTGAGAGGGATGGCCTCGACGTTCAGCTCCTTGAAGAGGCGGGGGAGCACCAGCGACGCGCTCCCGTGATCGAAGTCGATCAAGACTTTCAAATGCGCCCGGCGCACCGTCTCGACGTCGATCAGCGTGATCAGGCCGTCGATATAGGAATCGACGGCGTCCTGCGCGTAGGTGATGTCGCCCATCTCGTAGAAATGGACCCGCCGGATGTCCTCACGAAAGAAGACGTTTTCTAGCTTCCGCTCCGCCTTCTTGTCGAGCACCATGCCGTTGCCATCGAAGAGCCGGATGTCGGCCGATCGGCTGTCGAGCGGGGACATCTGGATGTGCACGGCGCCGGCGACCGGATGCTCGCGCGCGTAGTACTGCACCACCGGGATCGGCAGCTCCGTCACATCGATGATCGATGCACCGGACGACATCATGCCCGAGATCATGGCCCGCTTGATCATGCGGGAGGGACGCTGGCCGTCGCGAGCGGCGGCGATTGCCGAACCCTTTGGAAAGAGGGCGGCGAATGACGCCCCCAACCGGGCGCAGTATTCCGGCGTGAATTCGATGTTGACCAGGCCCACCAACCCGTACGACGTGAACAGCCCGCGCTTGTAGTGGCCGGCCCAGATGATGCTCTCGTGCACGGTCGAACCCGGTTCGATCTCCTTGTCGGGCCAGATCTTCACCCCGGCGTCGATCGTCGACCCTTCGCCCACCACGACGTTGTCGCCAATCACCGCGCCCTCCTCGAGCAGGCAATTGTTCTTGATGGTGACGTGGCGGCAAACGATCGCCTGGCGCAGCCGCGAGTTCTCACCGATGTAGGAATAACTCCAGATGATCGAGTTGCTGATCTTCGTGTTCTCGTCGATCACGGAGAAGTTCCCGACGCAGGCTGGTCCGTTGATGAAGACCCCCGCCTTGAGCTTGCACTCGTTGCCGATGTAGGCCGGGCCGTTGATCCTGACGTCGTAGCCGATCTCGACGTCCTCGCCGATGAAGACGTTGCCCTCGCGACGCTGCCCGGCGATCTCGACATCCACCCGACCTTCGAGCGCATCCCAGTTCGCCTGGTAGTAGGTCTGGATGTTGCCGATGTCGCACCAATAGCCCCGCGCCAGGTAGCCATACAGCGGCATCGCATTGGCGAGCATCTTGGGAAACACGTCGCTGCTCCAATCGACCACGGTGGCCGGCGGCAACAGGTCGAGCACCTCGGGCTCGATGAGATAGATCCCGGTATTGACCTGATCGGAGAACACTTCGCCCCACGACGGCTTCTCGAGAAAGCGATTGATGGTGCCGTCCGGATTGGTGATCACCACCCCGAACTCGAGCGGGTTGGCCACGGAGGTGAGCACGATCGTCGCTGCGGCCTTTTTCTCCTGGTGATACTGCATCACCTGGCTGAGGTCGATGTCGGTCATCGCGTCGCCGCTGATCACGATGAAGGGCTCGTCCAGGTATTCCTGCGCATTCTTGACGCTGCCCGCGGTGCCAAGCGGCGCGTCTTCCACCACGTAGGTGATGTCGACACCGAAGTCCGAGCCGTCGCCAAAATAATCCCGGATCGCCGACCCGAGATATTGGAGCGTCACCACCACGTCGGTGATGCCATGGTTGCGAAGCAGCCGGAGGATGTGCTCCATCACCGGCTTGCCGACGACCGGAACCAGCGGCTTCGGCACACCGCTGGTCAGCGGCCGCAGCCGCGAGCCCTCGCCACCCGCCATCACGACGGCCTTCATGCCGCCACCTCTTTCTCGATGCGCTCGCGCAGGAAAGCCGCCGAGTCCTCTGGCTTGACGACGTTGATCCACATCCCGGTGCCCAACTCGAAGCCGGCGGCCGTGCTGAGTTTCGGAATCAGTTCCAGGTGCCAGTGGTAGGCATCTGAGGCATTCGCCTTCAGTGGCGCGCTATGAATGAAATAGTTGAACGGCGGGTCGTTGAGCCCCTCCTTCAGGGCCTTCAACGTGAGCTGGAGGGCCTCGGCAAACGCCGGCTTCTCTTTGGAAAGGTCGAGGTCGCCGAACGATGCCACGTGCCGGCGCGGCATGATCCAGGTCTCGAAGGGCGTCCGCGCGGCATAGGGGGCGAACACGACGAAGGCTTCGTTCTCGAAGACGATCCGCGTGCCGGCGCGCCGCTCATCCTCCAGGGTGCGGCAGAACACGCAGGCGGCATTCGCCTCGTGAAAGCGGCGCGCGCCCTCCAGCTCCTCACCGAAGCTGGGCGGCTGCAGACCGATCGCGTAAAGCTGCGAGTGCGGGTGCTCGAGCGAGGCGCCGGCCGCGCGGCCGTGGTTGTAGAGGATCAGGACATGCTCGAGCGCCGGATTGCGGGTGTGATGCTGGTAGCGGTCGACGTACGCCTGGATGATCTCCTCCACCTGCCGCTGCGGCAGCATCGGCGTTGGCGCCCGATGGTCCGGGCTGCTGATCAGCACCTCGCAGGCGCCAATCGCATCCCGCTGCCAGAACCGGCCTTCGCGCTGCTCCTGGCCGTCCGGCTCGAGGCGAAACGCGGCGTACAGGTTCGGTACCACCCGGATCCACCAGCCCTTCCCGTTCGCCGGCATGCCGGGCGCGCGGTAGGCCAGCACCTCGGGCGGGGTCATCGCTTCATGGCCCGGACAGAACGGACAGACGTCGCGAGCAGCGACCGATTCCTTGACCGCCTGGCTGAACGAATCCGGGCGCCGGGCGCGTTCCGTCGCCACCGCCACCCATCGCCCTGTGATCAAGTCCTGCCGTAATTGGGGCAACCCGCTAGCTCCTGAGGTGAGAACGCCAACGCCACGAGAGAGTTTTCATTATCGCTGGCGACGCCCAGGCTCGATGTGCTAGGCCACCCGCTCTCCAGCCTGAAAAACCGCCCACACGCGCCAGAGCGCCCGCGGATCGCTGAGCGGGTCGCCGTGCACCAGGACGAGATCGGCGGGATCCCCTACGTGCAACCGGCCGGCATGGTCGATATCGAGCAGTTCGCCCCCGCGCCAGGTGACGGCGGCCAGCGCTTCGTGCGGCTCGAGCCCCGCCTCGACCAGCTGCTCCACCTCCCATGCGAGGTGCCCCGCCCGCACCGAACCTCCGCCGAAGTCGGAGCCCGCGGCGATCCGAACGCCGGCGCGACGAGCCGCCTGGATCGCGGCGAATGCGCCCTCGCGCCGCGCCGCCAGTCGACGCGTCCCCTCATCGCCGGTAAACCGTTCGATCCGGGTGGTGCGGGCGAACGTCTCCCAGCTCGCCAGCACGGAAAGCGTCGACACCAGGGCCACGTTGTTGGCGCGCATGGTGGCGGCAACCGCGTCATCCAGCTCCATCCCGTGCTCGATCGAATCCACACCCGCTGCCGCGCCGACGCGCGCGCCGTCGAGGACGGTGGCGTGAGCCGTGATCTTTCGCCCGCGCTTGTGCACCGCCTCACTCGCCTTGCGAACGTCGTCCACCGTAAACGGACAGCGGTCGGATCGGTCCGGCGGATCCAGCATGATCTTGACGAAGTCGGTCCCCGAATCCAGCTGGGCCAGCGCCGCCGCCCGAAGCCCGTCGCCGTCCTTGACCGGCACGGTCATCGGCAGGTAGCCGTCGGTCGCGATCCAGGTTCCAGCGACCCGAATGTAGGGCGCACCCACCCGATTCGCCATCTCCTCGCGGACCTGCAGGCTGACCGCCCGGCCGTCGGGATCGGCCGGCGATCCGACGTCCCGAGCCCAGAGGATGCCCGCCTGCACCAGCCGGGCCGCATTGCGCCGCGCGACTTCGCGTAATTGGTCGGGCGGGTCGGAGCCGCGCTCGATCCAATGGCTTCCCCCCGGCATCGTCAGGTGGCTGTGGGCGTCGACGAACGCGGGGACGATGGTGGCGCCACCACCGTCGAGCAGATCGGCATCACCTGGATCCGACTCATCCGCTGACACCCGGGCAATCCGACCGTTTTCGATCAGGAGGCCGACGCCGACCTGGAGGGTGGAGGAGCGGCCGTCCGCCAGGCACGCGTCGCGAATCAGCAGGCGCCCCTTCATGCCATCACCGGCTCGGGCTGCTCCTTGACCCGGATCACCGGGCCCACGAAGATCCACAGGGCCGCCAGCGTAGAGATCAGCCCTCCGAGAATGATGGTCTGGACGACGCCAACGGTTGTTCCCAAGATGCCACCGAGGAGACCGCCCAGCGGAAACGTCCCCCAGACGATGGTGCGCATGGTCGCGTTCATCCGGCCCTGCACGCGATCCGGCGTGATCGCCTGTCGCAAGCTCACCTGGTTGATGTTGTACACCGGGATGGTGAGCCCGCTAACCAGGCCGGTTGCGCTGAGCACGATGATCGGCGCACCGAGAAGAGCCAGCGGCGTCAGCAGGAGGCAGAGCCCGCCGACGACGATCGTGACGCCGAGGGTTAATCCGAGGCCGAAGCGTCGCGAAATCCAAGATGCCATCAACGCGCCCAGCAGCCCGCCCACGCTCCCAATCGCAAAGATGACACCCACGACTGCAGCGGAGAGATGGAGGTCGCGGTACACGAACACCAGCAGGACGGCGCCGAACACCATGATCGATCCAAAGTTCGTGGTTGCGGTGCAGCCGGCGATCCGCCAAAGGATCGGGTTCTTGAACACCACCATGATGCCCTCCTTCATCTCCGCGACAAAGCCCGTTGCCCCAGATGCGGTTGCCGGGCGAGGCTCCGGCTCCGGTGTTCGTATCGCGCTCAAGGCGATCGCCGACGCGAGAAAGGAGAGGGCGTCAAACGCCACGGCTTTTGCCCCACCGAGCCACTGGATCAAGAAACCGGCGACCGCCGGCCCGGATACCTGCGCGGCCGATCGGCTGATCTCAAGCTTGGTGTTGCCCTCCAGCAGGTTGGACCGGTCCACCAGGACCGGCAGGTAGGACTGGTATGACACGTCGAAGAACACGGTGAAGATTCCGGTCAGCAGCGCCACGACATAGAGCTGCTCGAGCGTCAGAGCGTTGACGAGGAAGGCGACTGGGATCGTGCCGAGTGCCAGCATGCGGCCCAGGTCGCAGACGATCATGATCGGCCGGCGGGGCAGCCGGTCCGCGTAGACGCCTGCGACCAAGCCCAGTGTGGGGAAGGCGAGAAACTCGAGGGCCGACAGCAATCCGACCTGAAACGGTCCCGCGTGGAGCACCAGGATGGCCACGGTCGGCACGGCCAAGAGCGTCACCTGGCTCCCAAACTGGCTGACGGTATCGCCCGCCCAGAGCTTCAAAAAGTCCGGATGACGCCATAGGCGGCCGCCTAACACCCGGCGATTCTATCGAGAACGTAGACTCGTGGAGACGATGAGAGACGACTCACATTCCATTCGCAACCTCGTCATCGGGATGCTGTTGGTGGCCGTCCCGTTCGGCGTTGCATACGTCCTGACCCGGAACAGTCCGAATTCCGGAGTGTTGCTGGTCATTGCCATCTTCTGCGCCGGCCTGGCGCTGACGTTCGCGTTGGCGTCCGGGTTGCAGCAGGTCGGCGGCGTGGCGCTGCGGCTATCGGGCCGTTCTCCCCTCGAGATCATGATCGTCGGGCTGGCGGCGCTCAGCCTGCTCACTCCCTGGACGATCGAGGTGACGGTCGGGAACCTCCACCAGGTGTTTGGGTGGACCAACCCGCTCGCGTGGGTGGTGGCCATTTGCATCCTGCTCTCGGTAATGGAGTCCGCCCGCCCCTACCAGGGGCTGGCGCTGGCGGCCGCGGGGGCCGCGTTGGTGGCTTGGGTTGGATGGGCGGGCTGGCTGTTGACGACCCCCAGCTTCAGCAAGCTTCCGTTCACGTTCACGCCGGTCGACGTGATCTCAACCGGATGGTATGCGGGCCTGATCGGCTGGGTGATCGCCGTCGATGCGTTCGCATCCCGCCGCGCCCGCGAGCCGAAGGTGGCCAACCGTCGCGAGGTCTGGCCGCTGGCACTGGTGCCGGGCATGGGCCTGGTGCGGCTCGGCTATTTCGGCCGCGGACGCATCTGGCTGGCGGCGGCCATTCTGGCGGTGGCGTTCATCGGGATCTCCGCGGTCAACGACAGCGAGTTCGCCTACTGGGCGCACTACAACACGTTGCCCCCGGACCGCGGCCGCCAGGATGTCGTGATCAGCGCGGCGGCCCTCGGGCTGGTGCTGCTGGCCAGCTGGTTCGACACCTGGCGCACGCTGCGCCGTCGCGTCATCATGGGCGACTGGTTGTCCCGCGTCAGGGACAGGTCGCGAGAAGAGATCCGCTAGAAGGGAGCACCCGCGTCAGGCGTAGTGACAGGCAGCGAGCTGCCCCTTGGCCACTTCGCGCAGCGGCGGTTCGACCTCAGCGCAGTACTCGGTGGCAATCGGGCAGCGGGTCCGGAAGTGACAGCCGGACGGCGGGTTGGTCGGGCTTGGAATCTCACCCTTCAGCACCGTCTGCTCCCGCCGAATCGTTGGGTCGGGAATCGGGATGACGGAGATCAGCGCTTTCGTATACGGATGCCGCGGGTTTCGCAAGAGTTGCTCCGCCGGGGCGAGCTCGACGATCTTGCCGAGGTACATGACCGCGATCCGGTCGCTGACCTGCTCCACCACCGCCATGTTGTGCGCGACGAACAGGTAGGTGAGATTGAACTCGTTTTGCAGGTCTTCCAGCAGGTTGAGGATCTGCGACTGGATCGATACGTCGAGGGCGGAGACCGGCTCATCGGCGATGATGAGCTTCGGCCGCAGCGCCAGCGCCCGGGCGATCCCGATACGTTGCCGCTGGCCGCCGCTGAACTCATGCGGAAACCGTCCGCGATACTGGCCGCGCAGCCCCACCACTTCCAGCAGCTCGCTGACGATCTTCTCCCGTTCGTGCGCCGACCCCACGCCGTGGACCAGCAGGCCTTCACCCACGATCTCTCCGACGGACATGCGCGGATTCAATGACCCGTACGGGTCCTGGAAGATGATCTGGACCTCGCGCCGCATCTCGTGCAGCTCCTTGTTCTTCGCTCGGAAGATGCTGCGCCCCTCGAGCCAGGCGTCACCGGAGGTCGGCGGGATCAGCCGGAGGATGGTGCGGGCGACCGTGGATTTGCCGGAGCCCGACTCACCGATCAGGCCGAGGGTCTCCCCCTGCTTGATCTCGAAGCTCACCCCATCCACCGCCTTGACGTTGGCGACCGTGGTCTGTAACAGGCCTCCCTTGATCGGGAACCACTTGACCAGGTCCTGGACCTTCAGCAGCGCGCCGTTCGGCTGGGCGACTTCCGGGGTCTTCTTCTTCAGCTTCATTCGTACTGCCAGCAGGCCGCCAGGTGCTCGGCGCCGACGGCCTTCAACGGTGGGATATCGCGGTCACTGCGGGCCGCCTTTACCGGGCAGCGCGGACGGAAGGCGCACCCGGGCGGCACCGCCAGTGGGTTCGGCACGCTGCCGGTGATGACGTGGAGACGCTCCTGCTTATGCCCCAGACGCGGGATGGAGGCGAGCAATCCCTGCGTGTAGGGGTGTTTCGGGCTGGCGAACAGCTCCTCGGTGGGGGCCTGTTCCACGATGCGCCCGGCGTACATCACCGCGACGCTGTCGCACATCTCCGCCACCACACCCAGGTCGTGCGTGATCAGGAGAATCGCCGATCCAAATTCGCCCTTGAGGTTTCTCATCAGCGTCAGGATCTGCGCCTGGATGGTCACGTCGAGCGCGGTGGTCGGCTCGTCGGCGATCAGCAGCTCCGGATTCGTCGAGAGCGCCATCGCGATCATGACCCGCTGGCGCATTCCGCCCGACAGCTCGTGCGGGTACTGGCGTGCCCGCCGTTTTGGATCCGAGATTCCGACCAGGCGCAGCATTTCGATCGCCCGATTCATTCCCGCCTGCTGATCGACCTTCTGATGCAGCCGGACGACCTCCGCGATCTGGTCGCCAACGGTGAACACCGGGTTCAGCGCCGTCATCGGTTCCTGAAAGATCATCGAGATGTCGTTTCCACGGATCTCCTGCATCTCCTCATCGGACAGTCCCACCAGGTCCTGGTCGTGAAACCAGACATGGCCGTCCGTGATCCGGCCGTTCTTCTCCAGCAGACGCATGATGGAGAGCGCGGTGATGCTTTTCCCCGACCCAGATTCCCCGACGAGCCCGACCGTCGCTTTGGCGGGGATGGTCAGGTTGACGCCATCGACCGCCTTGACAGTGCCTCCGTGAACATGGAACTGAGTGTGAAGATCCTCAATCCGGAGGAGTTCGCTCACCGCTGCCGTGGATCCAGCGCGTCCCGGATCCCGTCACCGATGAGGTTGATGCAGAGCGCGGTGATGACGAGTGCAGTGGCGGGGAAGATGACAAGGTAAGTCTGGTTGAGCAGCAGATTCTGTTCGAAGTCGCTCAGCATGTTTCCCCAGCTCGGTTCCGGCGGTGGGATGCTGTAGCCGAGGAAGCCGAGGGCGGCTTCCAGCAGGATGATGCCCGAGACCCCCAGGGTCGCCGAGACGATGATCGGCGCCAAGGCGTTGGGCAGGATGTGGCGGAAGATGATGCGCGTGTTGGAAGCCCCCAGGGCTTTCGCCGCCTGGACGAACTCCTGTTCTCGGAGCACAAGAAACTGCGCCCTCATCAGACGGCCGATCTCATACCACCCGGTGGCCGCGATCACGATGATGACGGTGCTCAACCGCACCCCACCGGTTGCGGCCGTCACCGCGATGACGACCAGCAGGAAGGGCAAGGAAATGATGATGTCGGTGAAGCGCATCAGGGCATTGTCGAGCCAGCCGCCGTAGTAGCCGGCGAGCGCCCCGAGGCCGCCGCCGATGATCAGGTAGCCAAAGACCGCCAGGGTGCCGACCATGATCGAGACCCGGGCTCCCCGGGCCAGGCGCGCCAACTCATCCTGGCCGAGGTCGTTGGTGCCGAGGATGTGCTGGAAGCTCGTGAACGGCGGCTTGAACGGGTGGCGGTAGTCCTGGATCTTGTAGAGGTCGCCGGTGACGACCGGAATGACGATGGCGGCCAGCACGATCAGTCCAAGGATCAGCAGCGCACCGGTCGCCACCCGGTGATGCAGAAAGCGCATGACCGCCAGCCGCCAGAAGCCCAGCTCGGGTGCGCCCCGGAGCTCGTCGGGCTTGACGCCCGGCTGCGGGAGAGCCCGCTCCTGATCGATGGTGGTCTCCATCGAGAGCTGGTCGGGGAGCGACCCGGGAACACCGGCGGAGGGACCGATCGGCATCGGTGGGACTTGGGCCATCAGTATCGAATCCTCGGGTCGGCGACCGCGTAGGTCACATCCGCGAGCAGGTTGAAGATGACGGTCAGAGCGGCGACCAGCATCACGACGCCAAGGATGACGGGATAGTCCCGGTCGAGAACCGCCTGGAAGGCGAGCTGGCCGGTGCCCGGCCAGCTGAAGATGCCCTCGGTGATGATGGCGCCGTTGACGATCTGGGGGATGGCGATCGCGACCAGGGTGATGATCGGAAGGATCGCGTTGCGCAGCGCGTGCTTGTAGTTCACCTTGTCCACCGCCAGGCCCTTCGCCCTGGCCGTCCGAATGTAGTCCTGGTGCAGCACCTCCAGCATGCTGGCCCGCATGAAGCGGCTGAAGATCGCGATCTCGAGGATCGTCAGCGAGGTCACCGGAAGGACCATGTGGTACAGGAGGTCGAGCGGATCGTCGACGCCCCCGGTATGCATGCCAAAGAGGGGGAACCCCCAGTGGAGCGGCGACTGTTTCAAGAACACCGCGAAAACAAGGAGCAGGTAGATCCCGAGGACGAAGCTCGGGATCGAGACTCCCACGTATGAAACGATCGACGTCGTCATATCAAGCTTCGAATACTGATGGGTTGACGCGTAGATCCCCAACGGGATACCAATCAGCAGCGCGACCACGAGGGCGGTCCCCAACAGCAGGGCCGTGTTCGGGAGACGCTGCTTCAGCAAGGTGGTGACCGATATGTTGTAGACGTACGAATCCCCCAGGTCTCCATGGACCAGGGCCCCCAGGTACAGCACGTATTGCTGCGGAATGGGATAGGGGGTGCCGTTCTCATCGGTGAGGCCCAGCCGGTGCAGCCGCCGGTTGACCTGGTCCTGGTGGACTCTCGGATTCTCCCCGACGCTGAACGGCTGGCCAGGCGTGACCCGGGTCAGCGCGAAGAACATGGCGGACATGAGGAAGAGGAGGAAGATCCCGACGCCGACGCGACGGACCACATAGAACGTCACGGCTCTATCCTATGCCACCCATTCTTGGGAACCCAACCCTTCCGTTCGGACCCAGAGGTCGCCACCAAGCATATATCCAAATCGCCCAGCCCGGGTGGCCGGGGGACGGCTGCGGCCGTCCCCCGCCACTGGCCTAGTTATTTACCGTTCTTCGAGAACCACTGCGCGAACACCTGGGTGTTGCGCGCCTGGTCGACGTAGATCGTGTTGTCGCCGTTGCCCGCTACCACGCCGCCAACGTTGCTCGACCAGCTCATGGTCGACTTGTCGGCCCAGAGGTAGTAGGTCACGACGTCGTTGCCGAGGATCTGCTGGATCTGGTTGAAGATCGGCTTGCGGGCCGCCTTCGTGGCTGCGTCGGTGTCCTTGAGCGTGCTCCGCTCCTGGTTGATCAACGCATCCAGCGCGGGATTGTTGTAGCCGGTCCAGTTCTGGCCCTGCTTGTGCTCGGGCTGAAGCTGGCTCGAGTGCAGCACGGTGAACTCATCCGGATCCAGGGTGAGACCGAAACCGGCGATGGCGATGTCGAAATCGCCCGCCATGATCGGCTTGTAGAACACCTTGAAGTCGACCGGATCAGGCGTGATGCACATCCCGATCGCCTTCACCTGGTCGGAGATGATCTGTGCCGCCTTCAGCCGATCCGGCTTGCCGGCGCGGACCCGCAGCTTCGCGGTGAACTGCTTGCCGCCCTTGGTTGCGCATCCGGTCGCCGGAATCGTCCACCCGGCCTGTTGCATCAGCGCCTTGGCCTTGGTGACGTCCTGGGTGTACTTGACGACGGCGCTGGCATCGTACGCCCATGAGGCGGGCACGATGTCGCCCCAGAGCGTGACGCCGGTGCCGCCCTTGGCGGCCTGCACGATCGAGTCCTTGTCCAGCGCGTTCGCGAAGGCCCGGCGGACCAGCACGTCACCGAAGGGGTGGCCGGCCCGGTCGTTCATGCGGACGTCGATGTAGCTCAGGTCCGCAAACGAGTGAGAGCTCAGGCCGCTGGCGGCCGTCACTTGCTGCACGCCGCCTTGCCCGGCGTCACCGACGGCCGGGTTCCACTGCACGTCGCCGTTGATGATCCCGTTGGTCGCCGCCGTCGCGTCGGTGATGACCTTGGCGATCAGCTTGTCGAAGTGCGGCCGGCCCAGGAAGTAGTTCGGGTTGGCCTTGTAGTCGATCTCCTGTCCCGGAATCCACTTGTCGAAGAGGTAGGGACCGCCCGTCACCGTCGGTGCGGTCGCGTAGGGCTGATTCCGTTGCTTCGCCGGATCGACGACGCCGTAAACCTTGGCGGGGAGAACGTAGGTCGCCAGGTTATTGGCCTGGAACGGCGCGAAGGGCTCGGTCAGGGTGAACTTCACGGTTTTGTCATCCACTTTCTCGACCGTCTTCAGCTTGCCCCAGTCGTAGCCGAGGTCGGTATCGAGGTTCGGATCAGCCTGCTGCTTGACGGTGGCCACCACGTCGTCGGCCGTGATCGCCGAGCCATCGCTCCACTTGGCCGATTTGAGCTTCACGGTCCAGACCAGATGGTCGGAAGAGATGGTCGGCATCCCGTCCGCCAGGTCGGGGACAACGTTGAGGTTCTTGTCAGGCTGGTAGAGGTTGATCAACATCGGCGAGAGGGCTCGGAACGAAGGAACGTCGCCCGCCACGAGAGGGTTCAGGCTCTGGGCATCCGCGTCGAGCGCCCAGATCAAGGTGCCACCATTCTTTGGCGTCTCGGTCGTCGTGGTCGCTGCCGGACCGCAGGCGGCGGCGAGCACCCCGATCGCCGCAAACAGCGTCGATACTCGCAACCATCGCGACTTACCGATAGAGTGATCCATGTACGTCAACTACCTCCTATCCTTCCAGGCAAAGATGGGCCGTAAGCGTATTTCTTCGCCGAATCGCCGTAATCATGCATCAAGGGATGTCCATTCATCAAGAAAAGGCCCCAAATATTAACCTCTATTAGACGGGCGCCCCCTTTCTGGGGTCTGCGGGCCGACCGGCTTACCAGCCGTAGGGGTCGGCGGATGCGGCGGAATACTCCCTCGACTCGGCGTGGTTGGCCATCGCCGCCCGATAGAGGCGGACATATTTTTCGGCGGAATTAGCCCAGCTGACATCGGTCGACATGGCATTGGCCTGCAGCCGGGTCCACAGCGCCGGCTGGCGGAAGGTCTCCAGCGCCCGGACCACCTGGGCGAACAGGTCCCAGTGATCGTAGGCCGTGAAGACGAAGCCGTTGCCCGTCTGCCGGAGCGGGTCCCAGTCGTCGATGGTATCGGCCAGCCCGCCGGTGGCGCGCACGATCGGAATGGTCCCGTAGCGGAGACTGATCAGCTGCCCGAGGCCGCACGGCTCGAACCGCGACGGCATCAGGAACATATCCGAGCCGGCGTAAATGTGCTGGGCCAGCACCGGCTTGAAACCGATCGTGGCGGAGACTTTCTGCGGGTTGTCGCGGGCATTGGCGCGGAACATCTCTTCGTAGCGGGCATCGCCGGCACCGAGCACGACGAGCTGCAGGTTCAGCCGCATCAGCCCCCACATGATGTTGGCGATCAGGTCGAGGCCCTTCTGGTCATAGAGTCGCGAGATCAGCCCGATCACCGGGATCGCCGGATCCTGCGGCAGCCCGACCTCCTTCTGTAAGGCCAGCTTGTTTTCGACCTTCCGCTCCACGCTGCCCATGTCGTAGCGGGTCGCGATGGTGGCATCGGTCGACGGATTGAAGACCTCGTAGTCGATGCCGTTGATGATTCCGCGCAGCTTGCCGCGGAAGACTCGCAGCAGCGGGTCCATGCGTTCGCCGTACTCAGGCGTCAGGATCTCTTCCGCGTAGCGGTTGCTGACCGTGTTGACCACGTCGGAGAAGTAGAGCCCGCGGCCGAGCAGGTTCACGATGTCGTCGAGCCCGGGGATGCCGGACTTGATCAAGCCCCACTGCTCGAGGCCGGCCAGGTTCAGCGTGCCATAGCCGAAGACGCCCTGGAAGGCGAGGTTGTGAATCGTCATCGCCGTCGCGATGTTGGCGTTGAAGGGATCGTCGGCGTAGAGCCGCGCCAGCATGTTCGGGAGGATGGCCGTGTGCCAGTCGTTGACGTGAATCACGTCCGGCTTGAAGTCGAGCGGACGCAGCAGCTCGAGCGCGGCGCGGCTGAAATAGATGAAGCGCGCGTCGTCGTCCCAGAAGCCGTACATCCCCTCACGGCCGAAGAATTGCTGATTCTCGATGAAATAGATCGGGACATCCTCACCGATCCGGCCTTCGAGCACGCCCGCGTTGACCGGCTGATGCGCCAGCGGGACGGCCAGGTTGTCGATAACCCGCCGCAACCCGTACTTGTCGACATCGATGGTCCCGTACCTTGGCATCACCACCCGGACGTCGTGGCCCATCGCCTTCAAAGCCTTGGGCAGCGCGCCGGCGACGTCGGCCAGGCCCCCCACCTTCGCGAACGGCGCCACCTCCGCCGCGACCAGCAGGATCTTGAGCGGCTGGTTCTGCCGCTCACGGAACACGTCGCCCGGCACTCGCACCGCGATCGAGCCGGTCGGCGGGAGCTGTTCAACCGGCTTGCCTCCTTCGTACGCGACCGCCACCATCTCCACCGTGTCGCCGGGATCGTGCCCGAGCGCGTCAAAGGGCACCGCGAACGCCAGCGCCTCTCCACCCGCGGCGCGTGCCGTCCATCGTGGTGGCGCCGCCTCGGTGCCGGCGACGGCACGGAGCTCGAGCTGGAACGCCCCCTCCGCGGCCCGCGCGATCAGACGGAGGGCGGGGTCGAAGCCGAAATCGGTTGCGCCAGGGACCCCCGACCGGGCGCGGGTCGCAGCGGTGTTCTCGGCGCCATTGCCTCCGGAAAAGAACATCTCGAGCTCGACCGGCCGCGCCGCTCGCGCGTCGCCGAGGAGGTCGAAGCGCAAATAGAGGTTGCGGTCGTCGTGGCCGAACCAGATCCGGCGAACCGCTCCCCGGGGCGGATGCATCGCGCCAAAGAGCGCGGTCACGTCGACGTAGCCGCCCGAGTTCCATTCGTCGTCGTCGACGACACCGTTGAGCTTGGGTGTGATCTTCCGGTCGGGACGTTTGGAGGCCGACACCCCTGCCGCCTTCACGATCGGCTGGTACAGCGTCGCCGGCGGGCGCTGCCCCAGTGACATATAGATGTTGCGCAGGTGGAGCCGGAAGAGGCTGTCCCAGATCTGGTCCATGCCGGAGTCGTGCGAGCGGCCGAACCACCAGAACCAATCGCTGCCTTCGGCAATCAGCACCTCGCGCCGCGCGGCCGCCAGTTGGGAAGCGTCGACCTGCTCGCGCTCCTGTTCGCTGAGAACGTCCCGCGACTCGGCGAGAAGTTCCCAGGCCGTGTTGTGCTCCTGGTCGCCAACCCAGGTCTCGAGACTCGCGTTGATCCAGGAGCCGGGATGGACCCGGGCGAGCGATCGGGTGGCCGGGAACTCGGCGAGGAACTCAGACACCGTCACCGTCTTCAACTCGGCTTCCTGGCTCATGCGCCCGTAGAGCGCCCGCAGGAACAGGTTGCCGTTCGCCTCGTACGAGTCCCAGCAGTTTTCCCCATCGAGCGCGATCACGGCCAGGTATGGCGTGTCCTGCTGGCGCCGCCGGATGCCGTGGAGCCGATCGACGAGGTCCTTCGCCGCCTCATCGGGGGCGGAGTTCTGGTATTCGAAGCCGATGCCGTTGGACAGCCTCGCATCGCGAAACAGCAATCGGACCGGCGGCCCATCACGCTGCACGCGGTACGGCGCATAGAGCACCTCGGGCTGCATCACCTGGCCTTCCGCATCCCGGTTGATCGCATTCTCCAGCGAGCGAGCCAGCACACCCTCGTCGCTGAGCACCCATTCGAGTCCCTGTTCGGCCGCCAACCGCAGGGCGTCGTCGGAGATCGCGGCTTCGGGCGGCCAGGCGCCGCGGGGCCGCCGGCCGAAGCTGCGGGTATGCGACTCCATGGCGAGCCGCAGCTGCTCAGCGGCATCGTCGGGATGCTTGAAGGGCCGGCGCGGCATCGGAAGGTCGGGCCGCGCCACCCGGGCGATCCCAAGGTCCGCGATCAGGGGCAGGATCGGATGGTAGTACGGGCTGGTGATCAGCTCCGCCTGGCCTCGGTCTTGGAGCTCGCGGTACTTCGGCAGCACCTTGCGGATCAACTCGAACTGGACCCGCAGAACGGGCTCGCTGTCGGCATCGGAGAAGTCCCGCCCTTTGCGTACCAGCTCGGCGATCTGCGGATCGCGTTCCATCACTTCCGGGCCGATCCAGGAGAGGTTGAACCACACCAGCAGATCGCGAAGTTCGGCGTCGGAGAAGAGCCTGGCCATGTCGGCGGTGTCGCGGGGCCAGGCTTGCTCACGCTTGCGAACGAGCTCCAGGTAGCGCGGATACTGACGAACGCGCCGGATCTGGCTGCCTTCCGTCATCCAGCGCGCGATGAAGGCGCGCTCGTCACCTGTGAGTTCCGACACCGGACGGCGAGCCAGGTCCAGGTAGATGTCGGTCGACCGCCCGTCGACGTAGTCCTGTACCTGGGCGACCAGTGCGGGCACGAGGTTGAAGGTTTGCTTGATGGCCGGAAAATCATCGAGGAGGGCCGGCATCTTGTAGTAGTCCTTCGCGCAACGAAGCCGCACCCAGGGTAGGAGGAAGGTATTCGTGAGGTCATCCTTGTAGTAGGGCTGATGCATGTGCCAGACGAAGGCCACATGCAGCGGACGCGTCACGGGGAAGAAGTCTAGCTAACCGACCGCTTTTTTCAGCGGTTCAGGCAGCACCATGTTGTAGACGTAGCGCAGGCGTGGTGAGTACTCGATGGTGACCCGATCACCGACTCGCAGCTTGTCGAAGGTCGCGCGGGTAATCCGGAAGGCTTCTGCCCAGAGCTTCTTGGTCATCACGCGATCGCCCGCCTGCACCGCGACCCGGTAGGTGCGACCGAACAGCCCGACGTCCCGTCGCATGCCGACCACCACGCCGACCATGGAGGACCTCCGGGCGGCGAGGTCGAACGCGCTGCGGGCGAGTACCACGATCCCAAGTGGGACGACCGTGCCGGAGGCGCCCACCGTGAACAACATCACGTAGACCAGCCAGTGCGGCTGGGACTGAATGATCGCCGTGACCAGCGCCGGTCCGACAAAGAACAGCGCCATGCACCCGAGCACAATCGACAACAGGCCGAGCGCGGCCGTCATCAGAGGAGGCTCGCCTCGGCAGATCGCCCAGAGGTGCCATTTGACGCGCGGCCGCATCGGATGGCCGTCCGGACCGACGGCGATCGACAGCTGGCCCCACGGCATGGATCCGCCAACGAGCCGCAGCAAAACCAGTGCGCCAATGGCCATGGCGACCAGTGACGCATAGATGACGGCCGGCAACGGAGGCACGGGCAAGGAAGGCACCCCTGCGGTATAACCGGGCCGCTCGGCCGACCTTGCAGCCACGGAATACGGTTCGTATTCGGAACGATGACGGCTCAGCCGCGATCAGGTACTGCGGGCGCTCGCGTACTGGCGGACCTTGTCCCGGAGCTTGGGCAATGGGTCCGTCTTCAGGAAATACTCGTCGCAACCGGCCTTCTTGGCCTCCTCCGGCGTCGCCATCCCGGCGGTGTAGACGATCACTTTGATGTCCGGCGAGTAGCGGCTCTCCCGGATCCTCCGACACAGCTGCAGGCCGTCGATGCCGGGCATCTGGATGTCGGCCACGATGACCGATGGCTGGCACTCGACGCAGAGCCGCCAGGCCTCTTCGCCGTCCTTGGCTTCCATGACCTCGTGGCCATCCAGTTCGAGCAGCGTCCGGAGCATGGTCCGGACATCCCGGTCGTCATCGGCGACCACGACGGGTGGCTCGTCGTTGCTGGGAATAGAAGCCGGGACACCACTCAACGCAGTCCCCTCACTGCCATTCCGTTCGAATTCTAGGTCGGCTGAGTATCAGTCGACAAGGGTCCCTCGTATGCCGGTTTTTAGCGGGTCCCGATGTGCCTTACACGGTAACCGCGCGCGGTCATTTCATTCCGCTCGATTCGTCGGGGAAGAGTTCGCTAGACGTACTCGTCCATGGCGCGCAGGAAGTTCACATAGACGCGCTGCTGCTCGCGCAGGATCCCCAGGCCGCCCAGCTCCCACCATTCGTCGGGCGTGAAGTAGGCGGAGACCTCCGCCTGGTCGCCGGCCTTGGAGAACCACTGGATCAGGTGCAAGTTGTCCGACTGCAGCAGCCACATCGCGATGTCGATCAGGTGCGGGTGCTTGGTGAGCTTGGCCTTGTTGTAGATGTGATGCATCAGGCGGAAGATGCCCTGCTGCGCCTCGTTACCGAGGAAGAAATCCATGCCACCGTCGCCGGCCCAGGTGCAGCCGTACTCGGGGAGGGGCATCTCGTGCGCGTCCTTGAAGGTGGCGATCGCCTCCGACGGCGTCAGGTAGCGCATCTTGCTTTTGATGAACTCGGCGTGCAGCGCGTGCATGAAGGGGAAGATGCCCGAGTCCGCCCGGTGGTGCTCCCCGAACGTTTCGTAGTCCCAGGCGAGAAAGACGAACTCCCCCATCGCCTGCCGCACCCAATTCGCGTAGGTGTCGGCCATCAGCGGCCAGCCGTTCCACTGGCGGTTGCTGAACCGGTAGCCCACGTCGTCGCTCAGCTCGAAATGGCGGGTGAGGAGCCGCATCTCCTCGTTCGGGTAACGGTAGACGTGGGTCGGTTCGCGCCAGCCCATCACCCAGGGACGGCCGTCCATGACCGCACCCTTGAAGCCACTCAGCTGCAGCTGAAAGTAGACGTCGTTCGACATGAACATCTCGGTCGTGTCCGTCACGGCGATCGTCTTCTGGAACGTTTCCTCCAGCTGCCGCTTTCCCCACGCCATCCGCTCGGCGAACCCGGCGATATCCAGATAGAAGATGAAGGAGTGATAGGGCTCGACGGCGACCAGCTCGACATTCTCGTGACTGACCAGTTTCTGGAAGCCCGCCAGGACATCCGGGCCGTAGCGCCGCATCTGCAGGAGGAACGAAACCGAGAAGCCGAGCGAGATCTTCATGCCCTTGTCGACCAGCGACTGGAAGAGCTCAGTGGCGGGACGGTAACAGTACTTCGCCACCTTGTCGAAGTAACGCCGGTCCATTTGCTCATCGAAGATGAGCGCATCCATCTTCTCGGGCGCGGTGCCGCGCGGGATCAGCTGGGCCGGCAGTCGGATCCGGCGCGGTTGGTGCGCCACCATATAGATGACGAGGGCGTTCGGCATTCGCTCTATCCTCTCAAAGCGGCTCGGCGCCGGGCGGCGCGCCGGCCGCCGCGTCCCCGGCAACCCTGAGGCCCTGTTTGATGGCGACGAACTCGAGGCGCTGCAGGAGGATGTCGATGACGCGCTGCCAGGTGTAATCGCGCGCCGTCCGCTGGGCGGCGATCCGCAGGTTGCGCGCGGTCTCCGGATGGGCCGAAAGGTGAGTGACGTAGGCGACGATCTCGGCCGCATCCTCCGTCTCGATGACGATCGCGTTCTTGAACGGCTCGGCGTACTCCTCACCAGTTGCGCCGACGAAGGCCACGCCACCGGAGGCCATCGCCTCCAGGCCGACGAGGCCGAACGGCTCGTGCCCGCTGTTCGCCAGGGTGGCGGTCGCGGAGGCGTAGAGCACGGGCAGCAGGTCGTCCGGCAGGAAGGCGGTCACGTTCCAGACGTCGGCGTCGGCGTGCTCCTTGAGCGTCTTCGCCAGCCCGGCGACGTCCTCGATACGGGTGGACAGCTGGGCCACCTGCAAGCCACGCTGTGCCGCGAAGTCCAGGACCTCGCCGCCGAAGGGCTCGAGGCCACCGCGCATCAGCAGCCGGGTCGTCACCCCACGCTCCTTGAGCTGGGCCACTGCCGCGACCGCCTGGTGCCAGCGCTTGTCCGGGCTGAAGCGGCCGATCTTGAAGAGAAACGCCGGCGCGTTGACCGCGGCGCGCACGGCACGCACTTGCGCCTGGCTGACGCGAGCGATCATCGATCCCGGGATGCCGTTCGGTACCACGATCGGGTTGACGCCCCAGCGCCACATGATGTGCTTCATGTAGCGGCTCACCGTCATCAGGGTGCAGACGAACGCGAGCTGGCCCCAGTTGATCCGATGAAAGGAGAAGTGGTTGTTCGCATTCCACAGCAGCAGGCAACGATCCCGCAGGCCGGCGAAGTAGAGCGCATCCGAGATCAGGCTCATCGCGTGCGCGAGGTGCCACTCCTCGCCGAGCACGACGACCGTGTTCCCCCGCGCGATGGCCGGCTTGATGTAGTCCTTGACCAGGGCATCCGGCAGGCTCCGATTCAAGTCGGCGACCTTGTCGTCTTCGCCGTCGTACACCCCAACCGGGTGAAAGCGGCTGATCCACTGGCTCCAGCGATGAAGCCACAACCGTCCGTCCAGCGCGCTCTCGTCCGCCGGTAGCGCCGGATCGCCGACGAAGAAGAGGTGGGTCTCGTAGCCACGCTCGGCGAGCGCCCGGGACAGCTCTTTCACCCGAACGCCCAGCCCACCCGCCTGGGCGTATTCGTCCGGGCCCTCGAAGGAGAGCACGATGAAGGTGGTCTGCTCGGGCTCGAACATCAGGCCACCGCCGCCTTGAGGAGCTCGAGCGCGTAGGCGTGGACATCGGCGGATAGGGACGCAAGCAGCGTCGTGCGGGCGTCCAGTCGCACCGAGACGTCGTCGATCGATCGGCCGGCGAAATCGGTGGCGATGCCGCCGGCCTCCCGCAGGATCAGCAACGGGCCGGCCAGGTCGAACGATCGCACCGGTGACGGCGTCACCTGGAGGCTGATCCCGCCGGTCGCCGTGTGGCAGAGGTTCAGCGCCGCGGACCCAAGCTGGCGGACCTTCTCGGCCCGGGCAAAGATGGGCGCGGCTCGCTCGCGGGGTTCGGCGCCGGACGGCGCGTCGAGCTGGACCACCGGGATGGACCGGCCGTCAAACGTCGCCGGGTTCGGTCGCAGTGGTTCACCGTTATGAAACGCCCCGGCACCCGAAAGTGCGTGGAATTCGTCGCCGGTCACCAGGTTCTGGACATAACCAAGTCGCACGTCCGCGAACCGATCACCCTCAGTGGCGGCCAGCACGACGGCATAGTACGGCAGCCCCATCTTGGCATTGACGCTTCCGTCCAGCGGATCCGCCAGTATCAGCGGCGCACCCATGAAGTCGCGTTCGCCGAGTTCCTCGGAGATCAGCCGGAAGCGCAAACCGCTGCGATAGGCTTGCTCCACGTGGCGGACCACGATCTGTTCGGCAAGCTGGTCGAGATAGATGGTCTGGTCGCCCCCGGCGCCGAGGCCGACCACCTGGCGTCCGGCGGGCGTGCCGGCCAGCGGCGGGACCGCGGCGCGGATCTCCGCGGCGATGGCGCGGAAGATGGGAAGCCAGGCTTGTGAGGTCACTCGGTGAGGTGGCCGGCAGGCCGTTGAGTCGCTATCGTACGCCAACTCCGTCCATCGCCGGGTTGCCAGCCGATCGGGCCCGCCCCTGGCTGACCCTCCTACTCCTCGCTCTCCTGGTCAAAGCCCTGGTCGTGACCCTGACGCTGATCGAGTTCGGCGCCGGTCCCGACCCGCTGACCGCGCTCGGCCGCGTCTGGGATCAGTGGGACGCCAGGCATTACCTTTACCTCGCCACTCACGGTTACACGGCGGCCGGCGACGCCCGCAACCTGATCGCCTTCTTCCCCCTCTATCCCGCGCTGATCAGCGCCGTCGCCGCCGTTGGGCTGCCGGCCCGGACGGCCGCGCTGCTGATCAGCAACCTGGCCGGCCTCATCGCGGCCATCCTCCTCTACGAGGTGGCGCGCGTCGACGCTTCAGAGAAGGCCGCCTGGCGGACTGCCGCCTTCTTTACGGTCTTCCCGACCGCCTATTTCTTGCTCGTGGGCTACACGGAGGCGCTCTTCTGCGCGCTCGCCTTCGGCGCGGTCCTGGCGGCCCGGCGGCAACGTTTCGTGGCGGCGGGGTTGCTCGGCGGCCTGGCCGCAGCGGCACGCCTGACCGGCCTGGCCTTGCTGCCATTCCTTCTGATCGAGCTCTTCAGCGCGCGGCGCGCGCTGACCCGCACGTGGCGGGCGATCGTGGCGCCGCTCCTGATCCTGTTGGGCTTTGCGACCTACCTGGCGACGAACCTGCTCGTCCTCGGCGATCCGGTCGCCTTCATCGCGGTGCAGCGCCAGCACTGGTCGCACTCCCTGTCCGCGCCCTGGGTCGGCTTCGCCGCTGCGGTCCGGGGCATCACCTGGCGGGTGCCGTGGGAGAAGCTCACCGTTGGCGGGGGCGAAATCGCCGGCGGGATCACGGCCTACGCCACGGCAACGCTCAGCTGGCTGCGCCTCCGACCCGCCGACGCGGCCTACGCGACGGTGGTCACGGCGATGATCACGTTCCTGCCCTTCTGGCTCAGCATTCCCCGATATCTCCTCAGCATGTACCCACTGTTCCTGCTGGCCGGGCGGATCAAAAGCCGGTGGCTCTACCTATCGATGGTGGCGCTCTCCTTTACGGCGCTGGTCGTGCTGGCGCTGGCCTTCGGTCGAGGCTACTGGGCCTTCTAGCGCACCAGGCGAGTCAGCACGAAGCTGACGACCACGTAGATCAGGTAGCCGATCAGGATCTGGACGAAGTTCAGACCGAAGTGGACGTTCATGATGCCCTGTAACACCAGGAACGACAGGCCGAACAGCAGCGCGTTCAGGATGATCACGAACAGCCCCAGCGTCAGGATCGTCACCGGGAGGGTGAGGATCAGGAGGACGGGCCGGATGACCGTGTTGACGATGGCCAGGATCAGGGCCATCAGGACGGCCGCCCAGAGGATGCCGCCGCGAATGCCCCAGATCACATAGAAGACGAACAGCAGGGCGACGACGTGGACCAGGAACCGCGTCAGCACGCCAGCATTCTAGTCGCCGTAAGAAAAGTTAGGGTACCGCGTAAATGTCGTAATTCGGCGTGTGGAGCACGACCTTGAACTGCGCGTTGAAGTAGTCGACGTTGGGGTGGAACGTGCTGCGCTCGCTGGGCCCGATCACGACGTACCCGGCATGGTAGCGATGGAGCAGGGCCAGCGTGTCGGCGCCGCCGCTGTAGATGCGCGCGATGTCCGCCTCCCGCTGCGTGTAGTTGATCCCGTAGCTCCAGAGCCAGCCGGGGTAGCTCATGAGCACCGGACGCCCCGCCAGGTCGGCGATCGGGTTGGTGGGTTGCTCGCCGGTCACGAAGACCGCCTTCGGCGGTGTCTGCTGCCGCACCGCCGCGGCGAGCTGCACCTCCTCCGTGGTGAACCAGACGTAGGCCGGGGTCTGCGGCGGCAGGAACATCATCAACGAAAGGACCCCCGAGGCGACCAGGCTCAGCCAGGCGAGCAGGGCGGCGATGGCGCCGAGCGGGTGCATCCTGAAGAGGCGGTTAAGGATCGCGCCAACCGCGATCGCACTGGCGAGATACCAGAAGACGAGCAGCTTGCTGTTGTCCCAATCCCAGGGCTGAAACTTGATCAGGTTGGCGACCAGGAAGACCAGGCTGAAGGGCGCGATCAGCAGCCGGGTCCGCCCGCGCAGCGCCAGCGGGCTCAGCAGTGCGAGCAGCAGCAACGGCCAGAAGAGGCCGGTATTTTTGATCCAGAACCAGGGCGGGAAGTCCGTCCCCGACACCCAGCCGATCAACCATCGCGGATACTGGTGCTCCGGCGGGGCGCCCGGGTCACCCGGCACCGCCATCAGCAGCCGGGGCACGGCGAGCAGGAGCATCAGGGCGAAGAACCCCAGCCAGGCGGGCCGAGGGAAGAGGAGCGCCCAGCAGCCGGTCACAATGCCAAGCACCACGAGACTGTGGACGTGGAAGAGCGGAAGCAGGCCGGTCAGCGCCCCGGCGACGAGGAAGGCGACCGGCTCGCTCTTCAGCGACCATCGGCGCCACGATTGGCGGATCGCCGTCCAGGTCGTCCGCCATCCAAAGAACGGCGTCGCCAGCAGCGGGGGCGTCAACAGCAAGAGCACCGCCATGACGATCGCCGCGCCGAAGACGAACGACCGCTGCGGGAGGTAGTAGGAGAGGATCGGGTTGTACCACTGGATGTTGACGGGCGGGTCGAAGCGGTCGTAGGCGCGCGGAATGTGCGTCAACGCGTTGATCAACCCCAGTCGCGCGGCATCGCCGAAGAAGAACCAGAACCCGATGCCCCCGCCCAGTAGCGTCAGGGTCACCGCGATCACGCCGGCGCCCAGGCCACCGGTCAGCCGCCGTCCCCAGAGGATGAGGCCGCTGAGCGCGAGCACCGTCATGGCCCAACTCGGCCAGATCAGCGCTGCCGGGATGCTCCAGCCGCCACCGACCAGCAGTGCGCTGGCAAAGTCAGGCGCAAACGGATAGCGGAACGGGGTCCCGGCGAAGATGGGATTCTGTGGCGGCAGGTTCTGACCGTAGGCGAAGGCGGTCGTGTAGCTGGCGTGGAAGGACCAGTCGGACCAGGTGTTGTTGTAATGCGCCAGCCAGGCGTCGGGCGTGATTTCCACTGCGCGCACGAAGAGGTAGCCCATTCCCAGCGCCACCGCGCCGACCGCGACGGCCAGCGCGACACCAGCGGACCCGATATTGTCTCCCCGCTTTTCCACGCCGGAGCGGGGCCCCAAATATCGGCCCCGGTGACGCCAGAGCAACCACCCGCCCACGGCGATCCCAAGGAGCGAGAGCAATAGGACGAGGCCGACCGTGACGCCCGTGACCAGCGCGAGGCCATAGCCCAGCACGGTTAGCGCCACCACCGCCAGCACGAGACCGATCACGAGTCTCTCGCTCAGGGTCAGCCATGGCGGCCCGCCCGCAGCCAGGCCCAGCCCGAGGGCCAGGCTGCCCACAACCAGCGCTAGCCCGGGGAGGTCCAGTAGCAGAGACACCAGTTGGGAAGGGGCTTGACGAAGGCGAACCAGACGTGGCTGTTCAACGCGTCGGCGGTGAGTGGCAACCCGGTCCACAGCGGGTAGAAGTAGAGGAAGAAGCCGACCACCATCAGCAGGTACGCGTACGCCGGCACCGCGCCGTTGAAGCGCAGCGCTACGCCGGGAAGCCGGCCGCGCAAGGTACGCAGATAGGTGAGCGCCAGCGCGAGGGCCAGGAACATCGCCGGCAACCCGCCGAGCATGTGATAGAGGAAGAGCCCACGCGGAACCCGCGCCAGCGGCAACCAGGCGGCGAGGAAGGCAACCAGGACGAAGATCGAGGTATCGAGGCGCTCATCGACGGGCCGCGCAAGGTCATGCGCAGCCGCCTCTGCCGGCTGCAACGCACGGCGCGAACGATAGTCGCGGATCAAGGCCGGCAGCCCGACGGCGATCCCGACCAGGGAAAAGGTGGCGGCCCACCAGATCAGCGGATTGCCGAGGTTGAAGATCTCCGCCACCAGCGTCGATCCGCTGGACTGGTCCACCCCCAGCCCCGAGCCGGTGTAGTAGTAGACGACCGGCCGGAAGTCGAGGGGCCAGGACCACCAGGGACTGTAGAAGATGTGGTCCGCTTTCAAGGTCGTGTGATAGATCCAGGTCTGCCGGTGCCATTCCGCGATTTCGGTCCAGGCCGCGCCGGGGTTGAAATGAAAGGGCGCAAAGTTGAGCGCCGGCTGGGGCAGGTTAGTGATGCCGTGGGTGATGGTCAGGTAGCGGATGAAGCTCAGGCCGTAGAAAATGGCGGGCAGCACCGCCAGGCTGAGCAACGCGATGCCCCCGGTGGCACTGTCGTATCGGGTCCAGCGAAGGATCAGGCGAACCGCCAGGATCACGACGATGGTGCCGTAGGCCGCCAGCGTGGTCCACTTGGACCCGAGCGCCAGGCCGATGGTGATGCCGGTGAGCACGATCATCAACCGCCGCCGGAAGACGGTATCGGCGTTGAGGTGCAGGTGGAACAGCAGGTAGGCGAGCACCACCAACGTGATCGGAATGATGTCGATGACCGCGGTGCGGGACTCGACGAAGGTCATCCCATCGAAGGCGGTCAACACGCCGGCGGCGATCGCGAAGAATCGCAGGGCCAGCAACTGGCGGGCCAGCAGGTACATCAGTGGGATGAGCGCGGTACCGAAGAGCGCCGGCATGAAGCGCCAGCCGAACGAGTTGAAGCCGAACAGCTTGATGCCTATCGCGATGATCAGCTTGGCGAGCGGGGGCTCCGGATCGAAGTAGTCGCGACCCAGAAGGTCACTGTGCGCGTCGTTGGCGAAGTAGAGCTCGTCGAAAACAAAGGGCGAGTCGGGCGCGATGGCATTCGGCTTGCCCAGGCCGCTGAGCGAGGGGCTCTGGTAGTTGTGCCCGATGCCCCAGGCACTGATCGGCGCCGACGATCCCGGATGGGCGAAGACATCGAGGAAGATCGGGCTACCGAACCGAAGGATCCCGCCGATGAGCGCGAGGCCAATCAGCCAGTAGAGGTCGCGCCGGTCGAGCCGCCACCAGCTGGCGCGCGATCTCATCAGCTCGTCTGACCGCGCAGCCGGCCCTTGATCTCCGCAATGAAGGCATCGACGTCGACGATCGGGACGACGATGTCCGCGCCCGCCACCAGCCTCGGGCCGAGCTGACGCTCGGTTGACTCGATCAGGTCGGCCTGGCGCCGGTCGAGCCGGATGTAGGCGGCGGGCTCATGGGCCAGGCGCCGGACGAAGCGGTTGACGAAACGTCGCCGTTCGGCCGGCTGAAAGGCGACTTCCAGCGGTTGGCGCCGCACGCGCGCCAGCGCGCTGTAGGGCAGCTCGACGTGGCGCAGCAGATAGCGAACCCGCAGTCCATCGTCCGTGATCTCGACGTAGGAGACCAGCCGCATCAGCCAGAAGGCCAGGAGGATCGCGCCGTCGAGGACCAGCACCGGGATGAAGGAAACGATTTGCGCGTGCTGGATCAGGTTGATGCCAACGAGCACCAGCAGGATGATGAAGAAGCTGCCGTAGAACCACTTGCCGTCGCTCCACCGCTGGAGCGAGTAGCGGATGGCGAAGCGGCGCGTCGCCCCTTCGGTCATCGAGACCCGCGGACGGTGCCGGTGCGCTCCATCAGGTGGTCGGCGCCTTCGAAGTAGGTGTCCAGATTGGGTTGCGACGTGAGCCACTGCCAGTACTCTCGGGCCATCGCCTCCAGCCCGGCCTGGGCCTCCCACCCGGCCGCCTTCATCCGGCTCACGTCAGGCACGGCGTGCCGGGCATCGCCCACCCGGTACCGACCCGGTGTTTCCGGCACCAGGTCCCGCTCGGCGACCCGTAAGAGGATCCGGGCCAGGTCCATCAGGGTGTGCGCTCGTCCGCTAGCGACGTTGTAGGCGCCCGGTGCGAGCCCGGCGAGCGCGGCGACGTTGGCTCGTGCCACGTCGTCGACATCGATGAAGTCGCGCAGCTGGTTCCCGTCCTCGAGCAGGACGGGGGGTTGGTTGTGCGCCAGACGGAGCGCAAAGATCCGCAGCGCGCCGTAGTAGGCGTTCTGAAACGGTTGCGCTCGCCCCTGCACGGCACCATAGCGAAGGATGACCCACTCGAACCCGTGCCGTTCGCCAAGCAAACGGACCAACTCCTCCTGGGCCAGCTTGCTCAACCCGTAGGCGCTGGTCGGACGAGCCGCCGACTCGTCGGTCACCATCGGGGTGATCGCCCCGCCGCAAATCGGACACGGAGGATCCCAGATGCCGCGCTCCAGGGCGTCGACGCGGCGGGGTTGCGGATAGACGTCCCCGTCCTTTCCACAGCGGTACTTTCCCTCGCCGTAGACCGCCATCGAGGAGCCGAGCACGACCCGGCGCACCGAGGTCTTTCCCTCGAGCAGCAGCTCGAAGAGGATCGCGGTGCCGACGGTGTTGACGTGGAAGAGCTTGCTGAATGAGGGCAGGTAGTCGTGGTGGTCGGCGAGGTGCAGCACGACCTCGTTCTCCTTGAGCGCCTTCACCCAGTCCTCGCGCTTGCGAATATCCCCTTCGACCAGGTCCATGCCTGCCGGCAGCGCCGGTGGCCCATCGTGGGCCGGGGGCGAAAGATTGTCGAGGATCGTGACCTGGTGCCCCTGCTTCAGCAGGAGTTCGCCGGTGCGCTGACCAATGAAGCCGGCCCCGCCGGTGATCAGCACCTTCATTGGAGCGGACTATAGCTGACGCCAGTTCGGGCTCCGATCCCGACCCGTGACAGCGCCGTTACCGCCTCTTCACCGGTCCTTAACAGGCCCAAGATATCGTGATCCCCGCTTCCCCTTCCTTGAAGGCCGAGACCCCAATCTCGGCCTTTCTTTTTTGTAGCCGGCTTTTGGGTCACATCCGGGCTCCTTCCAGCGAGTGTTGACAGTGGCAACTCGGGGTGGCCGGGATGGTCGGGATCAGGGTGGCGAGCAAGTCGCGGACGCGCGCGATGTTGGCGGCCAGCACCCGGATCACGTCGTGCGCCTGCACCGCGCCGACCTCCGGTGCGTCCTCGAGGCCGGCGTCGTAGTCCGTCACGAGCGATAGGTTCAGGTAGCACATCTCGAGCTCGCGCGCGAGGATCACTTCCGGATATTGGGTCATCCCCACGATGTCCCAGCCCATCCGCCCGTACCACCGACTCTCGGCGCGGGTCGAGAAGCGCGGGCCCTGCACGACCACGACGGTGCCGTTGGGGCGGAAGCGGAGCGATTGCAGTTCGGCGATGCGCGCGGCAAGCGCACGCAGCTCCGGGCAGTAGGGATCGGCGGCGCTGATGTGGACGACCTCCGGCCCTGGATAGTAGGTGTCACGCCGGCCGGTGGTCCGGTCGATGAACTGGTCGCAGATCACGAGGTCTCCTGGATGCAGCTCCGGTTGCAGGCTTCCCACCGCCGACGGTCCGATAATCCGGCGCACCCCCAGCTCGCGCATCGCCCAGACATTCGCCCGGTAATTGACGAAGGGCGCCGGCACCTCATGGTTTGGTCCGTGCCGCGGCAAAAACGCGACCTGTCGCCCGCCTACCTCCGCGAGCGCGATCGAGCCACTGGGTGGCCCGTAGGGTGTCTCGACCTCGACCTCCTCCGCGCCGTCGAGCCATTCGTAAAAGCCCGACCCGCCAAAGACGCCGATCTCCGCCGACGCAGGCATCAGACGAGGACGTGACCGCGCGGTGAGACCTGTTCCTCGTAGCGGGCGAGGTCGGTAATCCGCGCCCGCGATGAGCAGACCGGGCAGTCGGGATCGCGCGGAAACATCGTCGTCCGCGTTTCACCGAGCAACCCGTCGTGCTGAAAGATCCGGCCGCTGAGCGGATTTCCCACCCGGAGCAGAACCTTCAGCGCTTCCTCCGCCTGCACGCTGCCGACGATGCCCGTTGCGGCCCCGATGATGCCGGCCTCCTCACAGGTCTGGACGTCGCCGGGTTCGGGCGGCTCCCGAAAGAGGCACCGCAGGCACGGACCATCCGGAAGCACGGTCGTCACCTGACCGCCCCAGCGCAGCACCGCGCCGTGAACCAGCGGTTTGCGCAGCATGACCGCGGCGTCGTTGAGGAGGAACTTCGTCTCGAACGCGTCGGTGCCGTCGACCACCAGGTCGTAGTCCGCAAACAGGCTGGCCACATTGGACGCTCGGACGTTCTCGTGACGGGCATCGATGCGGAGACCGGCGTCGAGCAGGAGCAACCGGCCGGCGGCCGCCTCGACCTTGGGCCGGCCAACGTCACACTCCTCGAAGATGATCTGACGGTTCAGATTCGACAGCTC
>Ga0209526_10000045_pt1 | contig 68727 bp, 53 predicted proteins | sample JacPinW_OM2H0_M1_FD_188566 | JGI IMG/M metagenome (GOLD analysis project Ga0209526, IMG submission 188566) | Forest soil microbial communities from Algoma, Ontario, Canada - Jack Pine, Ontario site 1_JW_OM2H0_M1 (SPAdes) (version 2) | ecosystem: Environmental > Terrestrial > Soil > Boreal... | reverse complement strand
TCGATCAGCGGCTTCGCGACCAGCAGTTCTACACGCGCTCTCTGATCGAATCTAACATCGACGCGCTGATGACGACCGATCCGTCCGGCATCATTACAGACGTCAACAAGCAGATGGAGGCGCTCACCGGTTGCACACGTGACGAGCTGATCGGCGCGCCGTTCAAGAATTACTTCACCGATCCGGAGCGGGCCGAGGCGGGCATCAAACTGGTTCTGAGCCAAAAGAAGGTCACCAACTACGAGCTTACCGCGAGCGCCAGGGACGGAAAGAAAACAGTCGTGTCCTACAACGCGACCACCTTCTACGACCGAGATCGGAAGCTGCAAGGCGTGTTCGCCGCCGCGCGCGACGTCACCGAGCGCAAGCGCTTCGAGGTTGCACTCCAGGAAACGAACGTCGAACTGGAGAGCGCCAAGTCCGCGGCGGAAAAAGCCAACCTCGCGAAATCGGATTTCCTTTCCAGCATGAGCCATGAGCTTCGCAGCCCGCTCAATGCGATCCTCGGTTTCGCCCAACTGCTGGAGTCCACCTCCCCGCTGCCGACGGCCTCCCAGAAGGAGAACATTGCCCAGATCCTGCAGGCCGGCTGGCACTTGCTCAAGTTGATCAACGAAGTCCTGGATCTTGCAGTGGTCGAATCCGGGAAGATGTCGCTGTCACCGGAATCGGTGTCCTTGGCCGAGGTCATTTCCGAATGCCAAGCCATGATGGAGCCGCAGGCGAAACAGCGCGGCATCAGCATGACTTTTCCCCAGTTGGATATCCCATACTATGTCCATGCCGATCGGACCCGGGTGAAGCAGGTGCTCATCAATTTGCTTTCCAACGCGATCAAATACAACCGAGAGCAGGGGACGGTCGAGGTGAAGTGCACTACAACCAGTCCGGAGCGCATTCGCATCAGCTTCAAGGATACCGGCGCAGGATTACCTCCGGAAAAGCTGACGCAGCTCTTTCAGCCGTTTAACCGTCTCGGACAAGAGAGCCGCGCAGGGGAAGGCACCGGCATCGGCCTCGTGATGAGCAAGCGGGTGGTCGAACTGATGGAAGGCGCGATCGGCGTGGAAAGCACTGTCGGTGTAGGAAGCGTGTTCTGGATTGAACTGCTTTTGACTACGGCGCCAACATTTCTAGTTGCCAGCTCCGAATCCACAACTGCTATCCAGGCCCGAATACCGACCGCCGCACGGCTTCGCACCTTGCTCTATGTCGAGGACAACCCGGCTAACCTGACGCTGGTCGAGCAGTTGATTGCGCGGCGATCCGACATCCGCCTGCTGACTGCGGTGAATGGGACCCTCGGCATCGAGATTGCGCGAGCTTCTCAGCCGGAGGTAATTCTGATGGACATTAATCTGCCTGGAATCAGCGGTATCGAAGCTCTGAAAATCCTTCGCGAAGACCCCGCCACGGCGCACATCCCCGTAGTTGCTCTCAGTGCAAATGCCATGCAGCGCGATACCAAGAAAGGAATGGAGGCAGGGTTCTTCTACTATCTAACCAAGCCGATCAAAGTAAACGAGTTCATGGATGCGCTCGATGGGGCGCTGGAATTTGCAGAAAAAACTCTGCCCGCAACTAAGTCTCTTTGATTCTCATGATAAGTTCATCTGAAAGCGATGTTGTCGCGCCGTTCATGATTAGGGGGGATTCCCTGCGATTAGCTGTCCCCTGCCTCTTAGCGTCCGCCGTGTTTCCGTCGGTAAGTCGGGCGCAGGTTCCGGTTTTCGAGGTCGATCACGCAGACAGCTCGGTTAAGTTCAACGTGAAGGCGTCGGTGACGATGGCCAGTACTTTCGATAAGTGGGACGCCAGTCTAACGCTCACGTCTCCCGACCTAATATCAGCGGTTTTGGACATCAAGATTCAAGGAGACAGCGTGAATACCGGAAGCGGCATGAAGGACGGAAAGCTGAAGGGAAAAGATTTCTTCGACGTCAAGCACAGTCCGCTAATCACCTTTCACTCAACGAAGGTTGTACAGACCGGTCCCGACACGGTTGAGTTCGACGGCGACTTCACTATTCGCGCAAGAATACACCGCAGCACATCACATCGCTCATGCAAAGAACTGATAGTGACCCACGCACAGGATAGCGGTGTTTCGCAGGACACCGCTCACAGACGAACAAACTAAGCGGGCAGGCCTCTCACCTCGCCGCAGGTCGCTGTTCGCCTCCCTAGTAGCCTCTCTGCGCATCTTCGTATCTTCCATGCGCCGTACCCGACTTCTAAACTTTAGATTCGTCCGTGGCGAACTCGTCATGCAGCTGCCAGCCATGCAAATCGCACCGGCAAGCGTTCGGTCCAATTCCGTCCCCGGAATCGAACTGGCTTGACTGTGAAAAGAGGCCAGCTTCGCCCTTGCGAAATCCTGCAAAACTGGCCGCCTTTTTCTTTGTCTAATGTTTAGAACAATTGGATTGGCTTTGGAACATCTTCAGAACAAAACCCCTGGTTCCATCGGCGATTTCAGCTAGTTTCCAGGTGTAAAGGCAATCGAATCATCAGGGATTTTGGAGCGGGCGATGGGAATCGAACCCACGTCCGAAGCTTGGGAAGCTTCTATACTGCCATTGTACGACGCCCGCTCTTTCCTAAACTTAACAAAAGTTCGAAATGCTCGCAAGGGACGGGCGCCACTTTCGCGAAGTTTTCACTGCTCTCCGTTCCAATTTCACGCATCACCAGGCTGACTGCCCTAGCGGGAAAGCTCCTTATGACGGAAGCATTCAACCACGTGATCGTTGACGATCCCGGTTGCCTGCATCAGTGCGTAGCAGATCGTCGGTCCTACGAAACGAAAACCGCGCTGCTGTAATTCCTTGCTCAGGGCCTTCGACAATGGCGTTTCGGCCGGAAGTGACTTGTGCGTTTGCCATTTATTCTGCAACGGCGCACCGCCGACAAACTTCCACACAAACTTGTCGAAGCTGCCAAACTCCTTCTGGACCGCCAAAAATGATTTGGCATTTGCAATAGTTGCCGCGATCTTCAGCCGGTTGCGCACAATGCCAGGATCAGCCAGCAAACGCCGCACCCGCGTGGCGTCGTAGCGCGCTACCTTTGCCGGGTTAAACCCGTCGAGGACTTCGCGATACCGTTCGCGCTTCTTCAATATCGTGTCCCAACTAAGACCCGCCTGCGCTCCCTCCAGAATCAAAAACTCAAACCAGCGCCGGTCATCGCGTACCGGCACGCCCCACTCTTCATCATGATACGGAATATTCAGTTCACTCGTCGCCCAACGGCACCGCACGCGTTCGCGCATTTTTTTGTTCTCTCGCCTTCAGGATAAGATAAAAAGGGAGCCATAGGCCACTCAGGCGAATTACGGCTGACTGGATTCCCCCAATGACGCTCTTACTTGGTACAAAGTAAAGGCGAGGAACATTTCTTGGAACTCGTAGCATGCAACTTGTGCGGCTCCCATCATCACACGCAAGTCTACGAGATGCCCGATCCGCGCTATTTCCCCGACGAACTGTTCAAGGTTGTGGAATGCGATGAATGCGGCCTTGGTTTCCTAAATCCCCGGCCCACGAGCCAGGAAATTGCCAAATACTATCCGCCAGAATATTACCAAAATCAGTCGACGAAAAGCTTCGAACGCTATCTCCACAAGCGTTTCACCAACGAGGCTCTCTTTCTGGAGCGATACGCAAAACGAAAAGGACAGGGGAAACTTTTGGACGTCGGTTGCGCCAACGGAGACTTTCCGAGATTCATGGTCGCGCGCGGTTGGCAAGTGGAAGGCGTCGAAATTTCCAAGTCCTCCTTGCCCATTACCGATTTTCCAGTCTACCGGCAGGAATTCCAGAACATACCTGTTGCCCAGCCGACCTATGATGCCGTAACGGCTTGGGCCGTACTCGAACATTTGCACGATCCCATGGCGTATTTTCGCAAGGCCTCACAGGTGTTGCACAAAGGCGGGGTCTTCATTTTCCTGGTAACAAATTTCCACAGCATCGCCTCTCGGCATCTTTTCTGCGAGGACATTCCCCGCCATCTTTATTTCTTCACCCGAGAAACTGTGCAGCGTTATTTGCGGGAAACAGGTTTCATCCTCGAAAAGGAGGACAATGGCCGCTCAATCTACAAAATGGTTCCCCGCAATTGGCTGCCGTTCATGTTGCAATCAAAATTGTGGCGCCAACCGGTCACCTACCGGGACCTGCCCTTAGCCAGTCGTGAATTTCGTAAAGCGCGTGGCCTGGAGCACGGTGTCCGCTCGGCGCTTCAGTACGCTGCCTACTCGCCAGCGGCAACGCTCGATCGCATGCTCACACCATTGATAGAAACTGTTGAGATCTTGCGAAAGACCTACGGGATTAGCACCTACGTTGCCCGCAAAGTCTGAACTATCCAGGCACTACCGTGACCTGGGCTGTTTCCGTGTGCCCGCTATTTCAGGATTGAATGCCAGCTATTTCAGGACGGAATGAATGATGAGCGTATTTCCGCCTAGTAGAATCGGGTCAGACGCGAGCTCACCTGTCCAGCGATCCCTGCGCCGCGCTTCCGGCGTAAGCGCCGCCGCCAATCGAATCAGCGCAATCACCGGCCAATACAGCCATTGATTTCCCTTCACGCGGTCGCGATACACGCCTTGAATTTCAAAATGATTCAATTCCAGGTAATACCGCAGTTCGTTGTAGCCGATGGGATTGGCGTGGACAGCAATCTCATTCTTCCCCGCGGTGTCGTACGCGATTTGCGCCTTGAACTGATTCGAAAGCGGTTTGAAGTGAGATGTATATCCAAAAAAAAGCCACTTCAGGCGCTCTTCCACATTCATGATATTCGGCACGCTGATGATCAGATGACCGCCTGGCTTAAGCAAGCGCCGGTATTCGCGAAAAGCCTGCGGAGGTGAATCAATATGCTCAAGGCCATCCAGCGAAGTAATGTAACTGAACGAATGGCTGGGATACGGCAGCGTCCCGGACAAATCACCTTTCTTGATTTCCACGGTATCGAGGCGGAAGAGCTCATCATACAAATCACAGCCCTGCACTTCAAACCCCGCCGCGAGCAACCGCTCGGCCAGAGCTCCTTCGCCCGCCGGGCAATCCAGAATTTTCCCGCGCGGCAAAGGCCCGAGAATGCCCATCACGGTGTCATGCAGACCCGGGCGAGACATCGCCATCGGCCCGCGTTCCCCCGCAAGTAACGGCGGATGGTCTGCAGGCTTTATTTGGCGCGTTCCGACAGGGACGTTCTGAGTTGCGGACAAGAGGCAAAACCTCGTTTAGAGCTAAACAGTATTCCAATTTGAACTGCAAACCCGGCGTTCGTTAAGAGCAGCCCGGAAAAGGAGCTGGCTTCAAACTACTACAGCAAAGAGGGCGCGATATTTCGCGCCCTCTTGCTTCTTTTTTCGAACTTTACTAGCCGAGATGCCGATCCAGTGCCTTCATAATTTGATCCTTAGGCACCGCGCCGACGATCTGTTCTACAACCTGGCCATCCTTGAACACCAGCAGCGTAGGAATACCGCGAATCTGGAAACGCCCCGCCGATGTCATCGCCTCGTCCACGTTCAACTTGGTCACCTTCAGTTTGCCCGCGTAATCGTGCGCGATTTCTGCAACCGTGGGCGCCAGCATGTGACACGGGCGGCACCATTCCGCCCAAAAATCTACCATCACCGGCTGAGTCTTGCTCGCCGTCAGCACTTCTGCTTCGAAGTTGCCGTCATTCACCACCAGTATATTTTCAGTCATAACCTTTCAATGTCCTCGACGGACTGCTACGTGCAGCCGCTTTCCTGTGTTAATTAGATGTAACAATCGGAATTTGGTTTCGTGCCGCTGTGGCAGCTTCGTATAGTTTCGCATATTCCGCTGCCGACTTGTTCCACGAAAAATCCTTAGCCATCCCATTGAGCTGAATACGCTTCCAGACGCCGTCCTCGGTGTATTGGTGTAGCGCTTGGCGGATGGCATCGAGCAGCGCGATCCCCGAGTATTCCTGGAACTTAAAACCCGTGCCAGTGCCGTGCTGCAAATCAAAATTCTCGATGGTATCGTCGAGCCCGCCGGTAGCGCGTACGACGGGTACAGTACCGTACCGTAGGCTGTAAATCTGGTTCAGCCCGCAAGGCTCATATCGTGAAGGCATCAGGAAAATGTCGGCCCCCGCCTCTACAAGATGCGCGAGCTTATCGTCATACCCAATCTTCACGCCGACGCGGCCCGGAAAATCCGCCGCCAACGCGCGGAACAAATCTTCATATCGCCGGTCACCCGTTCCGAGAACCGCCAGAAGGATTTCTTCCTGTAACAGTTCCGGCGCAATTTTCTCGATCAAGTCGAAGCCTTTCTGATCCGCGAACCGCGAGACGATTCCGAGCACCGGCCGGTTCAGATTATCCTTCATCAATTGGAATTCATCGAGCAGCGCCTCTTTGCAAACTTTCTTCCCTGCCAGATTCTTCGAGGAATATTTCATCGGAATCAGCGAGTCTCGGTCCGGGCTCCATGCCGAGTAATCTACGCCGTTCAGAATGCCGGTTAGCCGGTCTGCCCGCGAACGCACCACTCCCTCCAGGCCGTATCCATATTCCGGCGTCTGGATTTCCTGCGCATACTTCGGGCTTACGGTGGTCAGATAATTGGCGTAGACCAGGCCGCCTTTCAGAAAATTCACGTTGCCAAAAAATTCCAGCGCCGTGGGGTTGAATAAAACGCGCGGAATGCCAGCGCGTTCCAGCGCCTCACGCGGAAAAATCCCGTGATATCCCATGTTGTGAATCGTGAAAACCACCGGGATGTCTTTGACCGCAGGATCATCGCCATAAGAAGACCGCAGCAACACCGGCACCATCGCAGTTTGCCAATCATGACAATGAATCAAGTCTGGCGGCCAGATGTGCTTCGCCAGCTCAATCGCCGCGCGAGAAAATTCCGTATAGCGTTCGGCATTGTCGGGATAATCGCCGGTCTTGTCTCCATACACCGCATCCCGGTCAAAATAGTAGGGATCATCGAGAAAAAAGTAGCGCACGCCCCGCAATATCGACCCACTGGTGACAGCCGGAAAACGCAGCCGCAATCCCTGCGGAATCGTCATGCTCGGCATCACCACCGAGTCCGATTTCATGTCGCGGTAGCGGGGTAAAAAGACCGCCACTTCATGCCCAAGCTTCACAAGCGCCTTGGAGAGCGCTTCGATCACATCCGCTAAGCCGCCCGTTTTAACGTACGGGAGACCTTCCGAGGCAACAAAGAGGATTCGCATGGTCGTGTGGTTGAATTTTCTACGCTAGCGGACAGTAAGCTGAGCGTCAAGCGGGATACCTGCCACCTAACCAGCGTTCCGTTCAGCGGGTAACCTGTAACTACTGTTAGACTGGCGTTCACGAATGGCCAGACAGCGATTGGGTCAACATTTTCTGAGCGATGCCGGTTGGCGAGAGAATATCGCGCGAGCCATTCGCATCTCCGGCCACGGAATCGAATCGACGACTCCCACCAAACCTCAAGAATTCTGCTGGATCGAAGTTGGCGCGGGCCATGGGGAGATGACCGAGCATCTCGTGCAAACCAACGCTCCTGTCTACGCCATCGAACTCGACTCGCTGCTGATCGCGCGCTTGCGCGCGTTCGCCAAAAAACACCCAAACCTAACCGTTGTGCCAGCCGATGTTCTGGAAACGGATCTGGCGGCCATGGCCGCGGGCCGCCGTATCAAAATTTACGGAAATCTCCCCTACTACATTACTTCTCCGATCCTGCACCACTTCTTCCAGTTCGCATCGCGTATTGACGAAATACATCTGGTAGTTCAGTTGGAGGTGGCGCAGCGCCTCACGGCGCGGCCAGGCACTAAAGCGTACGGGTATTTATCGGTCGCAACTCAATTTTATACCCGACCCGAGTTTGTTCTCGAACTACCGCCAGGAGCGTTTCACCCGCCGCCGGAAGTGGATTCCGCGCTCGTGACCCTGCGCTTGCCAGGGACGTCCTCCTTTTCCCAGGAGTTTTCAGCGGAAGATTTTCTGGACTTCGTCAAAGTCTGCTTCGCGCAAAAACGCAAAACCCTCGCAAACAATCTGAAGCCGCTCCACGATGCCACGCGCATTCGCGAATTGTTGGAATCTTTAAAGATTCGTCCAGATGCGCGCGCAGAACAACTGAATGTTCAAGATTTCATCCGGCTGTTCGATGTTATTTCTTCAGTGAAGCGAGCAGCAGGTCCGGGTAATCGCTCATGATCCCGTCCACTCCCGCTGACGCGAGCAAGCGTATGTGCGCTGGCTGATTGACCGTCCAGCAAACTACTTGAATATCCCGCCGGTGAGCCTCCTGCAACAAATTCGGCGTCAACAAATCCCCCCGCAGGACAAGCTGCCGGGCGCCGATTTCCAAAGCCTGTTCAAAAGAATTCGGAATCTGTCCATCCGAGAGCAGCCCGGTCATCAGCAGCGGCTCGATTTTGCGAAGATTCACCAGGATCGCGGGTTCAAACGAAATAATCACCATGCGCTGTATTTCGCCAGAGTCTCGGAGCGCGCTGATCAGCGCATGTTCCCCTCCCCAGAAGCCGGCCGGTTTCAGTTCTAGGTAGAACACAACATCGTGTTTGTGCGAAAAATCGAGGATTTCCTCAAGAATAGGAACACGTTCGCCAATGAATTCACTGGCGAACCACGACCCCGCATCCAGTTTGCGAATTTCGGCTAGTGTCGTTTGCTTGACGGGGCCGTGGCCGCTGGTGGTGCGGTCCAGTGTCTCATCGTGAATCGCAACGAAATGAACGTCCCTGGTCAAATGCAAATCGGTCTCGATGAAGGTAGCGCCTTGGGCAATAGCCCGGCGATAGGCGGCAAGGGTATTTTCCGGGGCGTATCCCGAAGCACCACGGTGGGCGATAGCAAGCACGAGAGAAGCGTCCTCCGGAACAATCAGGCAGGGTAATCGGCGAACAATTCTCGAGGAAGAGCGCGATTCCCAGTCAAATCCTAGCACTGTGGCTCGTGCACAAAGCATGGAACCGCGGGATAATGGTGCCTGAAGCTAAATATGGCTCGCTGCAGCGAACTTGAAGGTGAGGCGGCAGATCGCATGAAGCATTTGCGAATTGCGATAGTAATGAATTTGTTGCTTTTTTGCGCTGGAGCGGCGGTAGTCGCTGCACAGGCCTTTCTGCAATCTAAGCCGAAAGTGCAGGATAAACTCGCGGACACGCTGCTCAAAAGCGTCCATCATCAAATCCAGGTGCTCCCATTTTACTCCGTCTTCGACAATATTGAGTTTCGCGTGGAAGGCAACAAAGTCACCCTGACGGGTCAAGTTCTCCGAACTACGTTGAAAACTCATGCGGAGTCCACGGTAAGAACCCTCGAAGGAGTCGCCGTGGTCGTCAACCAGATCGAAGTGCTTCCCGCTTCTGCATCCGACGATGAGCTTCGCCGCGCCATTTATCGGGTTCTCTTCGAAGACGACGCCCTGAAGCGATATGCAGTTGAGACGGTACCCTCGATCCATATCATCGTGAAAGACGGCAACGTTATTCTCGAAGGGGCGGTGCAAAGCGACTCCGACAGGAAACTTGCCAGCGCCCTTTCCGGCAAAGTGCCAAACTCGAAAAGTCTTCAGAACCACCTCATGGTCAGAGCAAGGTAAATCACAAGTGCCGCAGGGGAGCCCACCGAGCCAAAACAATTTAATTCCGATAAACTCGGAAGAAAGTATTGAGGGGAAATTAATCCAGCGGAGTCAAAGGACAGAACGTGACCCAGAATAACAGCGATCCATACTCCAACCGAGGCGATTCTCGTGACACGCCCGCGCGCCTGAAATTAGTATCCCTGCGGGAAGCGCTTTTACGCCTGCACAAAACATTGTTGGATATGGAACGTCGCGATTACGAAAAGGCCCACGGGGGTGTAACTACTGGAGAACTTTTTCGACTAGTGGTAGACGACCCGCAATTCTCCTGGCTTCACAATATTTCGGAGTTCGTCGTTGGCATCGACGAAACCCTTGCCGGCGATGCGCTGGTTACGCCAGAAGATGCTCACGTGTCCATATTGCTCGCGCGTAAACTTTTCGCTCCTACGGAAAGCGGCGATGGCTTCCAAAAAAAATACTACCACGCCATCCAAAAGGATCCGGCCGTGGTCATGGAGCATGCCGAGCTGGCTCGACTGTTTCAGCAGGAACCATCCGAAGCCGAGAAAGACTGAAGGAAACGAGGAGCCTTCCTCGGTGCTCCATGCATTGGGCAATGTTTTGCCCTAGTATCAGTACACCCAGGCCCCAAGATAAGGAAAAGACTTTCCGCCCTATCAATAAGTCCTTTGTTTTCAATGGTCTGTTCTGGAACGTCGATTGCTCTCTACTGACAGGTGAGCGCCCACCCTGTCCGGCCCGCTCAGCAAAGGAAATACGACGCATAGGAAACCATGAAAAACGCAACTCGATTTCTGGTAATTCTTCTCATCCTCTGCGGATTCACCATCCGCGCGAAGGCAGACTCCACGGCCAGCACCTTCACCGTCAACGGCACCTATGGCCCAGACACCACATCCGAGCCGTTGAGCCAGGCAGGCCAGGATTTCACGATAAGCTTCACCATCGCTAACCAACCGGCTTCATTGGACTGGAGTTCCATGATCGGCGATGATTTCTATGTTTACCCACTGAATGTCACTTACCGCATGGGAGGCGTGGAGACGATTCTGACTAACTCCCTGGTGTCCTTCTATAACGTGGCTGCTAGTTCGCAGGCCGGTGGATTCTTTGTTGCCTATTGCGCGACAGACGTCACCTGCTTCAGCGGCCTTGAATATCAGTGGACGTTTAGCGGACCGCAACAGTACACCGGTTCGGAAGACAATCCGACAATGCTTCCATCGGGATTCGGCTTCAGCAATCAGAACTTCACGACTTATAGCGATACATACACGGCATTTAACAGCAGCATCTCCGGCGGCGTAACGACGGTAGCCACTCCGGAGGCTTCTTCCCTTGCGATGTTGCTGGTGGGCGCAGTGTTCGCTATCTTCCTTATGCGCAAAACGCAATCATCCGTCTGAAAAAATTCAGCTCGTCCCTCAGCCCCACCCCCGGTAATTCCCTGCCCGGGGGTTTTTCTTGATCTAAGCGAAATTGGAACCGTGTGAGCGCCCTGTTTCTTTCAATGCGATTCCCGCATCTGAACGGGAGACGCCACAAGCTTGTCGTATACAATTCTCCCATTCGGATCCAACCGGCCGAACGTCAGCACCCCGGTCGGGCACATCTGCACGCAGGCGGAGCAGCGCACGCACTCCGGATCTTCCATGGGGATACCTTTGTTGGCAAAATTCATTACGTCAATTCCCTGGTGACACACGCTGGTGCAGATATTGCACGAAATGCACTTCTTCTTTTCGGGGAAAATCCGATACCGCGAAAAGAGCGCATAGATGTGCATCAGGGCCGCCAGGGGGCATGCGAACCTGCACCACACTCGCCCGCTGAACCAAAAATACATGGACAGTCCGATGATTCCGGCGAGCCCGATGTCCACGACGTGGTAGTAGTTCAATTCCACGCCAAATACCGACCAACTGCTCAGCAGCCCGGAAAACCACGAAGCCGCCATCCGGCCGAACCCGCTGTTCGGCACGCTCCAGCTGATGAATCGCAAAACCGCGATCAGGAACGCCAACCACAGAACCACCTGGCCCACCATATTGACGCGATTCCATACCGGTCCATGCGGCATCTTTTCGCGCTGCTGGTCGCCCATGGTTTCCGCCAGCCCCCCGCAGGAACAAATCCAGCCGCAATACGCTCCTTTGCCCCAGCGATATACGATCAGCGGGATGATCACGAAGGTCTGCACGAAAGAAATGGCCAGCCACCACCATAGCGGCTGATTGGTGAATACATTCCAGATAAACAGCGGCCAAGCCAGGATGAAGCCAAAGGCGCGCCAATACTCGCGGCCGTGATCGTAGTTCACCACCGGAAACAATTGATCCGCGGCGTATTTCATCGTGCCGGAGTCGAACAATCCGTTATGCCCCAGCAACGGCAATACGATGTATGGCAGCAGGAGCAAGGGAATGAGCTGGAATGCCATCAGAGAATACGTCTGCAGTCGCACGTAAGGCGTGTTCCGCCGCTTGATTCGCGCAAACCCAAAACCGACGATGAGCACCGTGTAAGCCAATGAGTAATAGAATCCGGGCTGCGCGAGATCAATGGTGAGCGTGCCGAGAAGCGTCTTCGGATCCGCAGCCCCCTGCGCGATCGTCCCGCCCAAACCCTGAAGAAATGCCGGCACGTTAAATGGAAACCAATCATGTTGCTGGAATACTTGATTGAGATGGCTGCTGGCTTTCCAAACATAGACAAACCAGCAGAACGCGAAGAACGCCAGAAAGCTCAACCAGGTCGCGATGGACCATTCCCCGCGAATCGCAATTCCGGAACGCCGAAAGAAATCCAGCGGAGCCTCGCGCCCCAACATTGTGAACACGACGTCGTTCGGAATTACGGAACCCTTCCCGCTGGCGTCTCGCAAGGTCACCGTGGTCGGCTCGATTTTTTGCACAGTCGTTTCGAGTAACAGGCGAATCGAGCCTGGCGGTCTGTCCCCGCGCATGTCTGAACTCGCCGCTGTGGTTACCCGTTCGGAAGTCGGCCGCTCGACGGCAACACGCGCGGCAGGGTCTTTTATCAACATCTGCAATTTCTCAAGGTTTTCTGGCTTTGGCCGCGCAAACTCTTTTTTCCGATAGCTGTGCGTCACTTTGCCGCCGCACGCCGCGATTGCGATGGATGTCTCGAGCGCCGTGTCTCCTCCACCGACAACCAGCACTTCCTTATCCGCGTAATCTTTTGGGTCATACAGGCGGTTGTAAACCTTGTCGAGTTCCTCTCCGGGGCAACCAAGCTTCCGAAAATTTCCGCTGCGGCCAATTGCTACAATCGCGCGATGGGCCCTCGTCGTCGCTTTGTCCTCATGACGCAGAAGGAGAACATTTTCGGCCCGATCAAGGGTTTCAATTCGCGCGGATATGGGCTCGATCCCTGCCATCTTCCTTTGGGCTTGCATCTCCTCCAACAGCGCTTCTTTTATGGTGGCTTTAAACTGCAGCCCGCCGTCTAGTTTCAACTCTGTAGGGTAGGTATAGATGGGCTTCGCCTTGGGAAAATTCACCACCGTGGAGAAAAGTTCGGTTGCTTCAAAAACGCGAAACTTCAAATTCGCTTTCTTTGCTTCTATCGCGGCAGAAATACCCGCCACGCCCGCGCCGATGATCGCAATATCCAGGATTTCCGTGTCCGAAGTGTCACGCTTCTGGAAGCTTTCCTCTCGAATCACATCACGAACAGCCTTAGTAGCCGTCAGGGAAGAAAACTTCAGCAGGGGAATTCCGCTGAGATCGCCGACGATGCGCACACCAGGGAGATTCGTAACCCCGTTCTCACCGCTCGCGGGCAGCTTTTCGACAGTGCCCGCCGGCCACCGCGTGTGCAGCCAACGCGTGTATGCAAGAATCGGATTCATTTTAGCGTTCCTTACAAAATCATGCTCCTGCCATAAAGGCAAGATATTTGGGTTTCTCTACTGCAGCTTGAGAGTCCGCCGAACCACAAAGGTTTCAACCAAAATTGTACGGCGCAAGATCTCTGACGAACCTCCCGTTATGCCGCAAACCCGGACCTATTTTGTGGGTTGCGATCCAACTTCCAATAGCACCTTGGCAAAGGTTGCGGTGAACAACTCCGCGTCTTCTTGCGAAAAAATCAGCGGGGGGCGCAATTTAATGACATTGTGACCTGGACCATCTGTCCCGGCCAGTATCCCCAACTCGCGCAGTTGATTCACCACGTAGGAAGCCTGCTTGGTCGCTGGCTCACGCGACTCACGGGAGTTCACCAGGTCGATCCCCAAGAACAACCCGGAACCTCGCACATCTCCAATCAATGCAAACTCATTTTGCAGCGCGCACAGAGCACGCATCCAAGACTCTCCGACTTTCAGCGCGTTCCGTTGCAACTTCTGTTCCTCGACAACATCGAGCACCGCTAGTCCTGCCGCGCACGCGACTGGATTCCCGCCGAATGTGCTGAAAAATTCCATTCCATTTGCGAACGAGTCGGCAATTTCGCGTGTCGTTACTACCGCTGCAAGCGGAAACGCATTCCCAATTGGTTTGCCAAGAACCACGATGTCCGGCGTAACATCTTGCGTTTCGAAGCCCCAAAAATGCGTCCCCAGCCGTCCGAAACCCACCTGAACTTCATCCGCGATACAAATTCCTCCCGCGGCCCGCACGTGCTTGTATGCGCTTGCCAGATACCCGGCTGGAAACACAATCTGTCCAGCAACACTCGGCAAAGTCTCTGCAAGGAACGCGGCAACGCCTGGCCCTTCTCGGTTACACTGTTGCAAAACCTGCGCCACGTGTTCGGCGTATTTCGGCCCGATGTCCGGCTCTCCACGCCTGTAAAAACCCCGGTAGTCGTCCGCCATCGGAACCACGTGCACCCAAGGTTTCTTCCCCTTTCCCCCTGGCCCGTTAAATTTGTAAGGACTCATGTCGATGAGGGTTGCCGAATGGCCATGATATGCGTGCTCCTGCACAATCACGTCTTCGCGTCCCGTGTGCGTGCGGGCAAGACGCACCGCCAGCTCATTCGCCTCCGTGCCGGAATTCACGAAATAGCACACCTCAAGCGAGTCCGGCATTAACATCGTCAGCCGATCCGCGTAGCGCAGAATGTTGTCGTGCAGATACCGCGTATTCGTATTGAGCAGCGCAATCTGGCTTTGCACCGCGGCAACCACCCGCGGATGTGAATGCCCTACCAGCGGAACATTGTTATACACGTCCAGAAATGCACGCCCCGCTTCATCGTAAAGATACTGTCCCCGCCCGCGAACAATCTTGAGTGGCTTCTCGTAAGAAATGCTTAGGTTTGCTCCCAGCAGGCGCCGCCGCTCGGCCAAATCCTGCTCGATTCCTCCGCTGATCTCCTTCTTGCCCTCAACACCAAGGCGTCCTTGCGCAAGCGCGGCAACACATTCCGCTTGAAATGCCTCATCCGCTTCGCGCAGATTCACCTTCTCGAGCCGCTCCAATGCTTTCCATGCGTGTTCTTCCGTGACTGTTACGTAAGGATCGTCCGGCACAAGCCCTTGCCGGTGCGCGGAATTCACTACACTGACCGCCAGCCTTGCCCCAAGCAGCGGAAAAAAGGCTGAGATTTCTTCCTTAGTCAGTGGAAAATTGCGGTGGTATCCTGCCAGAACGGCCGAAGCTGCTGGTAGTGGATCGTCCTTGCCAAGAATGGCGTACGCGGCCGCCACCGCAGGTTCAGCAACCGTCACTCCGGTATGCATGTCGCCAAAATCGATCAAGCTTGTGACTTCGCGCTGTCCTCTGCCGTTCACATTCACCAGCGCGTTGTAATCATTCGCATCGCCATAAATGACACTGCGCCGAAGTTGCGGGAACCGCGTGAGCGCCTCACGCTCAAATAGATCAAAGAATCTCGCCGCAAGAGCCCGGCGATGAACGCTCTTTACTTGATCGAGAAACTTGCGTGCCCATAGAGAAGTGCTGAGGTCCCATTTCATCGGTCGTTTAGTCGCCGGATGCGAGAAATCCAGTAGCGCTCCATCCAACTCACCCAGCAAGCTGCCCAGCGATCCGAGAAGCCCTTCCGTGTGCGGCAGCGACTTGGCCAGCACTGTGCCTGGAAGAAACGTAAGCAGCCATACAAGGCGTTGACTTCCGTCCTCGACTTCGACCTGGCTAAAGAATTCGCCGGTCGAGACGGTCTGAACCCGCGGCAGAACAAGATGCGGCGCGCGCTCAGCGAGATGGGCTAGCGCGCGGCACTGCATATCCACGAAAGCCTCTTCGCGCGCCGGATGCATGATTTTCAATACGAATTCGCGGCGATCCTGCGTGCTTAGATAAAAATTGTCGTCGTACTCGCCAGGCAGCTGCTTCACGTCGCTGTCCAGCCAATACAACTCTTTGGCAATACGTTCGGCTTCCATTTGGGAAACCGGCGGCGCAACCCGCGCTTCAGGCATCATGTGCAAAATTGTAATGGGGTCAATGCTGTTCGTCCAACTGTTGCCGTGCGGTATGCTGCTCTGTACTCGACAAGCTATTCTCCGCTCTCCGAAAATGCTAAACTTTTTTTAGCAAACGCCCCCACCACCGCCCGGAGGCGTCGGTAGAATTCACACATCATCACTCGAGGGATGTCATGAAAAAGCAATTAACACTCTGCGGCATGGTAGTCGTTCTTTGTCTCAGTTTCGGCTGCGGAAAATCGGATAACTCCAGCAGCCAATCCGGCTCCTCCACGCCCGCTCCTAACTCCGCTTCCGACCAGGCGCCCGGCGCTCGCGGTGTGCAGGCTCCTGCGCAAACTCCGGCTCCTCAGCCAATCGTAGTCCCGGCGGGCACGGCGATTCCGGTCATTCTTTCCACCACGCTGAATTCGCGAACCAGCCATGAGGGTGATGAATTTGAGGGAAGTCTCGCTTCGCCGGTGATCGTAGACGGCCAGGAAGCTATCCCCAAGGGCGCTCACGTAACCGGAAAGGTGGTCACTACAAAGGCGCAAGGCAAATTTAAAGGGGAAGCCATTCTCACCGTGAAGCTTACAAGAATCAACGTACGGGGAAAGAACTATCCGATCGCAACGCGAGCTTTCACGGAAATCGAAAAGGGCAAGGGTAAGCGTACCGCAATTGTGACCGGCGGCGGCGCGGCCCTCGGAGCACTGGTTGGCGGCCTTGCCGGCGGCGGGAAAGGCGCGGCCATTGGGGCTGGCGTCGGCGGTGGCGGCGGACTGGCGGCTTCGGGCGCAACCGGTGGGAAGAACGTCACCCTGGCCGCGGAGTCTCGCGTCACCTTCCGCCTTGCGGATTCCCTGACCATCGATCCGCAATAAACCGGATCAATCGAAAAGGCTCGCGAGCCTTTTTACTTGTCTGGCGAAAAGTGATTTTGGGAGCAGCCTTTAAGCGGCCGCTTCGCGTGGACGCGCGCGCAGCGACAACAGCGCCATCACCACACACGCCAACAACGGCACAAGAAATGCCTTGCTCAGCGATCCTGTTCGCGTAGAAATCTGCCCGATCAACCAGGGCAACACAGCGCCACCAAGCCCGCCTGCACCAAAATAGAGGGCGCTTAGCCAGGTCGCGTTCATCTTGAAAATTTCCGCCAACCAGGTTACAAAAATCGGAAACTGTGGCGCAAACCCGAAGCCTGCGATCGCAGCACCGGCGTAGAGCAAATAAGGATGCGGCGAAAGACTGATAACGGCGGCGCCAATAGCTCCCGAGATCAAACCCACAAGCGAAAGCTTTGGCGTGGAAATCCGCCTTAAGAGAAACGGGGCAATTCCCCGGCCGAAAAGCAGCATTCCGTAAAAGAACGACGGCGCAAGAGTCAGCGCCGAACTTCCAGCCCCCGGTAATCGTTTTTCCTGCAATGCCACCCAGCCGCCCACCCCAACCTCTGACCCTACATACAAGAAGAAGAGAAGAACGAGCGGAACGGCCGCGGGCACGCGCAATTGCTCCATCCAGTCCGCCAGCGAGCGCTTTATTGGTGCGGTGGGCGCAGCCGCTTCCGGCACATGCTTGAAATAGTGAACAGCGGCTATCAGCCCCGAGATGCACATTAAGCAGAGTGCCAAACCTCGGACACCAATCATCGGAATCAAAAATCCCACCAGGATCGGACAAGCTACTGCACCGATGCCCCACGAAAAATTCAGCAAACTAACCGCTGCGGCCACGTTCCCCGAAGGCAATTGCGTGGCCCGCAGGTTCGTTCCTGGATTCGCTAACCCGTACCCGAACCCATACAGCGCAACCGCAAGCGCGGAAATGGTCCATGGGCCCAGTCCAAAAAAGGAAAAACCCAGCGCGAAACACAGGAATCCTAAACTGAGCATTTTTGAAAAGCCCAGCCGAGGAAGAAGAAAACTGGTCAAAATTGTTCCCACAAAACTCCCCGTGAACTGCGAGGCGAACAGGGATCCAGCCTGTGCATCGGTGATGGACCATTGATTTTTCAGCGTTGGAATCAGCGGTCCCAGCAGCGGCGTGATGATGCCGATGGCTACAAACCCTGCATGCAGCAGTCCCCATTCAAATTGCACGCCGGGGGCATTCGCTGGCTCTTTAGAAACTGCGGGAGTCACGCTAGTCATGAGGATGATGTTTGGGCAGTGTGGCATATCTGCAACGAAGGAACAAGCAAGTGCCGCTGGTTGGCGTCACGCAACCCGGAACAAACACGCCGCCCTTGCTCGCCTCAAGGCAAGTCCAGTCCTTATGTTTCCTTAATGGGGCGCTCACTACTCTCTTAGGGGCTTTCGGTAAAATCGATTCAGTACTAGGAATCACACATGTCCGATCTTCTTTGTGTAGTCTGCACAATTTTCATCTTTGCCCTCGGGGCTGCTTACCTGAAGGGTTGCGAGCGCCTGAAGTAAAGGTCACTTCTATGCTTGGAAATATTATCTTGATCGCCGTGGCCGTGCTGCTTTGCGGTTATCTGCTCTATGCTCTGTTGAAGCCGGAGAACTTCTAGCCATGACCGGCAACGGTTGGTTCCAGATCTTTCTCTATTTTCTCGCTCTGCTTCTGGTCACCAAGCCGCTCGGCGTTTTTCTGTATCGCGTCTACGAGCGCAAGTCCACCTGGCTCGATCCGCTTCTGCGGCCCGTCGAGCGGCTGATCTATCGCCTCTGCGGCATCGACGAAACGAAGGAAATGCGCTGGATGGAATATGGCTTCGCCATGTTGTTGTTCAGCGCCGTTTCTCTCTTGGTTTTGTATCTCATCGAGCGCGTGCAACACTGGCTGCCCGGCAATCCGCAGAATTTGGCCAACATCCCTTCCGGCCTTGCATGGAACACAGCTGTTTCCTTCACCACAAACACCAACTGGCAGGCCTACGCGCCAGAAACCACGATGAGCTATCTCACGCAGATGGCTGGCCTCGCTTATCACAATTTCTCCTCGGCGGCCGTTGGCATTGCACTGGCTGTCGCGCTGATTCGCGGGGTCGCGCGTAAGGAATCTTCCACCATCGGCAATTTCTGGGTGGACACCACGCGCGGCTTTCTTTGGGTTCTGTTGCCTCTCAGTCTGGTTGGCGCACTCTTCTTTGTTTCGCAAGGTGTTGTACAAAACTTTCATCCTTACACCGCCGCAACCCTGGTCGAGCCGCAAGTCAGCGAGAAGTCAAATCCGGATGGCACCAAGAGCCAGGAAACCGTCTCGACGCAAACCATCGCGCAGGGACCCGTAGCTTCCCAGGAAGCCATCAAGATGATCGGCACCAACGGTGGCGGCTTTTTCAATGCCAACAGCGCGCACCCGTTCGAAAATCCCACACCACTCTCCAATTTCGTGCAGATGCTGATGATCTTCGCCATCCCCTCAGCGCTCACCTACATGCTCGGACGCAAGACCGGCTCAGCCCGCCACGGCTGGGCGGTCTGGAGCGCCATGGCTGTGCTCTTCCTCGCCGGTCTTCTTGTTGCTTACGCTTCAGAAGCGCGCGGCAATCCACAACTGGCGGGCATAGACGCGAAAGCCTCCGAACTCCAGCCCGGCGGCAACATGGAAGGTAAAGAAGTGCGTTTCGGAATTGCCAACTCCGCACTTTTTACAACCGTCACAACCGATGCAAGCTGCGGCGCCGTCAACAACGCGCACGATTCCCTGACTCCCATCGGCGGAATGGTACCTCTGGTCAACATTATGCTGGGCGAAATCATTTTCGGCGGAGTCGGCTCTGGGATGTACGGCATGCTGGTCTTCGTTGTGCTCGCCGTGTTTATCGCCGGCCTAATGGTCGGCCGAACTCCCGAATATCTAGGGAAAAAAATCGAGGCCTTCGACGTCAAGATGGCCGTGCTCTCCATTCTGGTCTCTTCCCTTACTATTCTCATCTTCGCCGCGATCGCCGTTATCGCAAAATTCGGCGCTTCCAGCATCAGCAATCCGGGCCCGCACGGCTTGTCTCAAATTCTCTATGCCTACTCCTCTAGCGTCGGAAATAATGGTTCGGCCTTTGGGGGATTGAACGCAACCACGCCCTGGTATTTGGCCACTACCGGCATCGCCATGCTGCTAGGCCGTTTCTTCAGCGTCATCCCGATCCTGGCGATCGCAGGAAACTTGGCGGCCAAAAAACATGTGCCGCAATCGCTCGGCACGTTTCCCGTCACCGGCCCGCTCTTCACCGTTCTACTTATCTGCGTCATGCTGATTGTTGGCGCGCTCACTTTCTTTCCTTCCCTAAGCCTCGGCCCGATTCTGGAGCATCTGCTGATGAACGCGGGAAAGAGTTTTTGAGGACACGATGACTCCAGCACCTCAGACAAAGAGCACTTCGTTGGCCAACAAAAAGATTCTTCGCAACGCCATCGTGGATTCGTTCTGGAAGTTGAATCCGCGCTGGATGGTCAAGAACCCGGTGATGTTCGTTGTCGAAGTTGGCGCCGTCATCACCCTGGTCGTTCTCGTCCTCAACACCCTGCAACACAAAGGGTCGTTCTTCTTCGGTCTGCAGATCACCCTCTGGCTGTGGTTTACGGTGCTCTTTGCGAATTTCGCGGAAGCCATGGCCGAGGGGCGTGGCAAAGCACAAGCGGAAACCCTGCGCAAAGCGCGTGCTGAAACCGAAGCGCGTAAACTCCGCGACGACGGCACAACCGAGGTTATCGCCAGCTCCCAACTTCGCTCCGGTGATGTTGTCCTGGTCGCCGCATGCGAATTCATCCCGGGTGATGGCGAAGTGATTGAAGGCGTAGCTTCTGTGGACGAATCCGCGATTACCGGCGAATCCGCGCCCGTCATTCGCGAATCCGGAGGCGACCGCTCCGCCGTAACGGGTGGCACTCGCGTTCTCTCTGATGAAATCCGCGTTCGCATCACCTCCAACCCAGGCGAAACCTTTCTCGACCGCATGATCAGCCTCGTCGAAGGCGCGTCGCGTCAAAAAACCCCTAACGAAATTGCACTGAATATCTTGCTGGCCGGTCTCACCATCATTTTTCTCCTGGCGGTCGTCACCCTGCAGCCGTTCGCTATTTACTCCGGTGCGCCGCAAAGCATCTTCGCTCTGATCTCACTGCTCGTCTGCCTGATCCCCACAACCATCGGAGGCCTGCTCTCCGCCATCGGCATCGCAGGTATGGATCGCCTGATCCAGCGAAACGTTATTGCCATGTCGGGCCGCGCTGTCGAAGCAGCAGGCGACGTTGACGTTCTGCTTCTCGATAAAACCGGCACCATCACGCTCGGGAATCGCGAAGCCACCCTGTTTCATCCAGCGCCCGGAATTACGGAAGCCGAAGTGGCCAGCGCCGCGCAACTCGCCTCTTTTGCCGATGAAACGCCGGAAGGCCGCTCCATTGTCGTCCTCGCGAAAGAAAAGTACGGTTTGCGTGGGCGCGAATTAGCTCCGCACAACCCCATCTTCATTCCCTTCTCCGCGCAGACACGCATGTCCGGCGTCAACATGGATGGCACGGAAGTCCGCAAAGGCGCACCCGAAGCAATCAAGCGTTACGTAGCAGAAAAAGGCCAGACATGCGCAACCGAGGTCGAGCAGCAGGTCGAACGCGTCGCCAAGTCCGGCGGCACCCCGCTGTTGGTCGCTCAGAATTTCCGTGTCCTCGGCGTTATCGAACTCACCGACATCGTAAAAGGCGGAATTCGCGAGCGTTTCGACCACCTGCGTGCGATGGGCATTCGCACAATGATGATCACCGGCGACAATCCCCTGACGGCAGCGGCCATCGCGCGCCAGGCCGGCGTGGATGATTTTCTCGCCGAGGCCAGACCGGAAGATAAAATGGCGCTGATCCGCAACGAGCAAGCCAAAGGCAAGCTCGTCGCCATGACCGGTGATGGCACCAATGATGCTCCCGCGCTCGCTCAGGCCGATGTCGGCGTCGCGATGAACACGGGCACGCAAGCCGCCAAGGAAGCCGGAAACATGGTGGACCTGGACTCCAATCCCACCAAGCTCATCGAAATCGTCGAAATCGGCAAGCAACTCCTGATCACCCGCGGTTCGCTCACCACCTTTTCCGTCGCCAACGACGTGGCCAAATACTTCGCCATCATTCCTGCCATGTTTGCGGGCACATTCCCGCTCTTGCGCGCACTGGACATCATGAAACTGCACACTGCCGAGTCCGCGATTCTCTCCGCGGTCATTTTCAACGCACTGATCATCATCGCGCTCATCCCGCTCGCTCTTCGCGGCGTGCGTTATCGGCCGCTCGGCGCCGCGGCGTTACTTCGCAGAAATTTATTGATTTATGGCCTCGGCGGTGTGATTGCGCCGTTCGCGGGCATCAAGGTGATCGATGTGCTGCTGACCTGGCTGCACGTGGCCTAGGGGAATAAAATGAAAAAACAACTCACTGTCGCGTTGCTCTTCACCGTCGTCACGACGCTTCTGTTCGGCGTGATTTATCCTTTAGCAGTCACGTGGCTGAGCGGCCTGCTCTTCGCGGAAAAGGCCAACGGGAGCCTGATCGTTCGCAACGGCCAAGTCGTCGGCTCGAAACTTATCGGCCAGCAATTCGCATCGGACAAGTACTTCCACTCTCGCCCTTCTTTTGCCGGCACTGGCTACGATGCCTCTTCCTCGAGCCCCTCGAATCTCGGACCCACGAACCAGCAGCTCATTGATCGTGTGAAGCAAGACGTTGCAAAATTGCGCCAGGAAAATCCGAACGCAGCAATTCCTGCCGATTTGGTGACCTCTTCCGGTTCCGGCCTCGATCCAGACATCTCTCCGGCCGCCGCAGAGTTTCAAGTGCCGCGTGTCGCGCGAACGCGTGGTATCAGCCCCGAGGCGATGCGCAGGCTCGTCGCAAAACACACGGAATTACGCCAGTGGGGCATATTGGGCGAGCCGCGCGTACACGTCCTCGAACTCAATCTCGATCTCGACGCAACCCCGCCTAGTAAATAGCGGCATTGCTTAATTTGTCCAGGGGAGGGCATGGCTTCAGCCATGCCGAAAAACGTGCAAATTCTTGGGCTTTAGCCCACTAGATCTCGAAGCTTCCCGCTAGCCCAATTTATGGGTGCGTTTGGGCATTAACGTGGAGCCTTTGTTGCTGATTTTCCTGCGGCAGGTTTTGCAGGCGCCTGAAAGCGATACCCTACCCAGGGTTCAGTGAGAATAAATTTGGGTTGCGAAGGATCTTTCTCAATCTTCTTACGCAACTGGTTGATGACCACGCGCAAATTCTCCGTCTCTTCCCCATATTCAGGCCCCCAGACAGATTGAAGCAGGCGCCGGTGAGTTACCGGTTTGCCTTGCTGGAGGAGCAGTTGCCGCAAGACCTCAAATTCTTTCGGCGCCAGATGCACTATTTCCCCTCGCGCCGTCACCCGCCGTTCTTCAAAATCTACTGTCAGGTCCTTCGATTCAAAGGTAGGTATCGCTTCCGTAGAGGAATGCCTCCGCAACGAAGCCCGCACGCGTGCAAGAAGTTCCTCAATCCCGAACGGCTTGGTTACATAATCGTCTGCGCCCGCATCCAGGGCCACTACCTTATCCCGCTCCGCATTTCTCACCGTAAGCATGATGATAGGTGCAGCGCTAAGTTGCCGAAGCTCTCGGCAAGTTTCGATTCCGCTCATCCCTGGCAAATTAACATCCAGCAGAATCAGGTCCGGCTTCACTTTTCGCGCAAGTTCCGTCGCCTCTTCGCCCGAAGCGGCTTCGGTTATCACATACCCCCGAAACGACAGCGCCGACCGCAATACCCGGCGTATCTGCGGCTCGTCGTCCACCACTAGTATGCTGGCTGCATTCATCGTGCTTCGCTCCGAACCAGAGCCACCGGAAGCATGAACGAAAATACCGACCCGTGCCCCAACTGGCTCGTAACACTAATCGACCCGCCATGTGCGTTCACAATCGCCCGCGCGATGGCCAGTCCCATTCCCGTCCCGCGAACTCTATACCGCTGATCCCGCCCGCGATAGAACTTATCAAAGATAAGACCCTGCTCGAACGGATCGATACCTGGTCCACGGTCTGCGACGCTGAACGTGATGCTGTCGCCAGTTTGCTCCGCCGTAATCGTCAAAGGTTCATCCTTCGGGGAATAAAGATGACCGTTGTCGATCAATTGCACCAATATGTCCTTGGCACGATCCAAATCCGCCCGCACCGGCGGCAACTCCGGCGCGATCCGCAGATCAATCTTTCTTTCTCCCAAGGTCTTACTCAGATGCCCCAACGCCGTTTCAATCAGCGTCTCCACAGGCACGGGTGTGAAATTCAATTCGAACTCACCAGCTTCCAGCTTTGCCATGTCCGCGGCTTCTTCCACAAGATGGTTCAGACGGTCGCACTCCTCATTAATAATCGCCAGCAATTCCTCCTGCCTGGCATTCCTGGCCTCGGTCGATTCCATTAAATCCGTCACCGAAGCCTTGATCGCGGTCAACGGCGTGCGGAAGTCATGTGCGATCGAATCCATCAGCGCGGATTTCAGCCGCTCTCCCTGGCGTTCCGCTTCCGTTTCGCTCAGTTGTTCGATGGCCCGCGCTCGTTCGATGGCAATTGCAACCAGTCCGCTGATTGCGTCCAGCGTTTGCCGCGACAATCTAGCCCCGGAAATTCCGAGGCTCCCGATAGGCTTCACTCCGAGCCGCACCGGCAAGATGTGCAGTGTCTGCTGCGTCTCCGTAATGCCCTCGTCGCGCAGGAATACCGACTTCATCTGTTCCTCGTCAAACTGTGCCGCGCCATACCCAGAGCGATAAAACTTGTCCTTCTGCGGGAGGAACAGTTCCGCCGCGCCGGCCTCGAAACATTCCACGATGTAGTTCGGTATAGCGTTCATCAATTGAATGACGTTCCCTTCGGCCAGCAACTTCTCACTGAAGGTGTACAGGCGCTCCACTTCCCGCCTCCGATTATGCGCGGCGTCCGCCTCTCTGCGTATCCGCGCTGCCAACTGGCTGCCCATAAGCGACGTGAACAGGAAGGCAAATAGCGCCACCCAATTCTGGGGATCTGCGATGGTGAAGGTCCCCGTCGGCGGCAGAAAATAATAGTTAAACAAAAGCATCGCCGAAACAGACATGAAGACGGAGACCACCATGCCCCACGCGGCGGAAACTGCTAAAATGGCCAGAAGAAATGAAAGAGCTGCGGTCGTTTGATTGACGTGAATAATGCTGCGGTAGGTGTATGTGATAGAGAGCAATAAAACTGCGGCGACCACAAAGCCGATTCCACGTCCCATGAAGAAACGCGACATCTTGGCATTGTAACTCAGGACCATTTCTTTTCAGGAGACAAACACCTCTTGCCGAAAAAGCCCGAAGAGTGGCTTGACGCTGTCTCTCCACCGCAAAAATCCCGGGGAATCTTCAAGCTTTTCCTAGGCTACGCTCCCGGTGTAGGCAAGACCTACAGCATGTTGAGCGAGGCCATTCGCCGCAAGAGCCGCGGCGAAGATATCGTCATCGGTATCATCGAAACCCATGGCCGCAAGGGCGTTCAGGAACTCGCGGCCCAACTCGAAGCCGTTCCTCGCAAGTCGATGAACTATAAAGGTACGGTCTTCGAGGAAATGGACGTTGACGCTATCATCGCCCGCAAACCAGCAGTCGTTCTCGTTGACGAACTTGCGCACACCAATATCCCCGGCAGCAAGCACCGCAAGCGCTACGAAGATCTGCAGGAACTCCTGGCCGCGAAGATCGACGTCATCTCCACTCTGAACATCCAGCATATCGAGAGTCTAGCCCCTACGGTGCGCGCTATCACCGGCGTCACCGTCCGCGAAACGGTTCCGGACTGGGTGCCGCTCTCTTCTTCCGAAACGGTGATGGTGGACCTCACTCCCGAAGCGTTGATGAATCGCATGCGCCGCGGAGACGTCTACGGTCTGGAAAAGGTCGAGCAGTCCCTCAAGAATTTCTTCCGCCGCGGAAATCTCATTGCCCTACGCGAATTGGCTTTGCGTCAGGTCGCGGAACAAGTGGACCGCAGCCTCGAATCCTACATGGACGCAAAGGATATCCACGAAAACTGGGGGGTGCGTGAACGCATTGCCGTTTGCATTTCCGGCAGCCCTTCCGGCCAGTATCTTATTTCTCGCGCCGCGCGCATGGCCCGACGCTTGGATGCGGAACTCTATATCGTCCACGTGGAACGTAAGCTTACCCCTCGCGAGGAAAACCCCAACGTTCTCGCTGCCAATTTTCGATTTGGCGAAAATCTCGGGGCGCAAGTCATCAAGCTCAAAGGCACCAGCGTCGCGGATACCATCTCCGAATTTGTCCGCGGAAAGCACATCACCCAGGTCATCTTTGGCCGCGCGCCGATTCGAGACTGGCGCAAATACCTTTATCTCTCGGTCGTCCATCGTTTTTTGCGCGAATCTCCTCCCGTGGACGTCCACATCGTTACTCAGGAGCCCACCGAGCAGTAATCGCCTTGGCGTGATCGAAGCTCGCTTTAGCGGAATGGCACTCTTTTTCAGGGCATTTCGTCCCTCGTTCGTCTAAAATTAAGCCGGACGCAATTGAGCATTCATCCGGACGCTTCAGCATTCAAGAAAATGACCTCTTTGACAGTTTTTGCCTCGCTCTCCTGGTCCCCCCTCTCGCAGGCACATTTGCTTGCGTTCGTGCTGTGAAAGGCCTTGTGCAAACATGCTTGAAGTGGAACCCAGGCTTAGAGAGAGTCCCCCAGCCACCGCCGGTCCGATTCTCGTTTTTAACGCTGGGTCCTCCAGCCTCAAGTTTTCTCTTTTTCGCGGAGACTCGGAGCAAAAGCTCGCCGCTTACGTGCATGGTTTAGTTGACGGCATTGGCGCATCGCCACACATAAGAATAAAGGACGTGTCGGGCGAAGTTCTTCTCGACAAGGATCTCGACCAGTCCAAAGTCAAAGACGCCGAAGGCGCCCTCAGCACGCTCGAGCCCTGGCTCGAATCCCATCTTTCCGGCGAGAAAATCGCGGCAATCGGGCATCGCGTTGTGCACGGCGGCCCAGATTTCTCGCAACCCGTCCGCGTTACCCCACAAATTCTGGCTGAACTCCGCAAGCTGATCCCCCTCGCGCCGTTGCATCTCCCCTCCAACCTGGCACCCATCGAAATCACTTCGGGGAAGTGGCCAGACGTTCCGCAGGTGGTCTGTTTCGACACCACATTTCATCGCACCATGCCACCTGTTGCGAAACTCCTACCGCTCTCACAAGAGCTCCTCGGCACCAGGGTCCGCCGCTATGGCTTCCACGGTATCTCTTATGAGTACATCGCGTCACAGCTTCCCTCAGTCGCCCCGGAAATCGCGCAAGGTCGCGTCATCGTCGCGCACCTCGGGAACGGAGCCAGCCTCTGCGCTTTGCATCATGGCCGCAGCGTGGACACAACCATGAGCTTCACCGTCATCGACGGAATCTGCATGGGCACGCGCCCCGGTGGACTCGATCCCGGCGCCGTGTTGTACTTGTTCCAGGAGCGCAAGATGTCCGCGCAACAAGTCGAGGATATTCTCTACCACCGGTCCGGCTTGCTGGGCATTTCCGGCGTCAGCAGCGACATGCGCGAACTCCTGAAAAGCAATTCCCCTCGCGCGCAGCTTGCACTGAACTATTTTATTTACCGCATCGCAAAAGAAATCGGCGCGCTTGCTGCCGTACTTGGTGGCTTGGACGCCCTCGTACTCACTGCGGGAATCGGCGAGAATTCTGTTCCCATTCGCAGGCGCATCTGTGAAGCCGCCGAGTGGCTTGGCGTTTCTCTAGATCCCGCTGCAAACGAGAAAGCATCCACACGCATCTCCACCTCCGACAGCAAAGTTTCCGCGTGGGTTATTCCCACAAACGAAGAGTGGATGATTGCGCGTCATACCTGGATGATTTTGCAGGCAAGGCTAAGCAGCTAGCCCGCAGAGCGGCAAGTTTCGATCTTAATTTCGGCATCGCCCGCAGCGCAGGAGGTTCACGCAAATGGCAACTCGTCCCGCAAAAATCAAAGAATCTACGAACGAACTGAGCGCCTACGGCAAGGCACGTGCCACAATTCAGGGCTCTCCGCTGCGCCCGGAAGAACTTCACAAGATCGACGCGTTCTGGAGCGCCTGCAAATACCTAGCCATCGGCATGCTTTACCTTCAAGACAATCCGCTCCTGAAAGAACCGCTGAAGCCGGAGCACATCAAGAATCGCCTCCTTGGCCACTGGGGCTCCAGTCCCGGTTTGGCTTTCATCTACACCCACCTCAACCGCCTCATCAAAAAACAAGACCTGGACATGATTTTCCTCGCTGGCCCCGGCCACGGCTCTCCCGGCGTCTTGGGGCCGAACTATCTGGAAGGCACGTACTCCGAGGTTTATCCCGAAAAGAGCGAAGACGAAGAGGGGCTCCGCGAATTCTTCAAGCAATTCTCGTTTCCCGGAGGAATCGGCAGCCACTGCACCCCAGAGTTGCCGGGCTCCATTCATGAAGGCGGCGAACTTGGCTATGTCCTTTCTCATGCCTGCGGCGCAGCGTTCGATAATCCCGACCTGATCGTTGCTGCAGTAGTCGGCGACGGTGAATCCGAAACCGGGCCTCTCGCGACTTCATGGCACATCAACAAGTTTCTAAATCCGATTCGCGATGGCGCGGTCCTCCCGGTTCTTCATCTCAACGGCTACAAGATCAACAATCCGACAATTCCTGCTCGCATCGAACACGACGAACTCGAAAACCTCTTACGTGGCTACGGCTGGACTCCGTGCTTCGTCGAAGGCTCCGACCATGACTCCATGCACCAGGCCATGGCCGCGACGGTCGAGCACTGCGTCGAAAAAATTCAAGAAATCCAGAAGGCCGCGCGTAAGACTGGTCGTGTCGCCCGTCCTCGCTGGCCCATGATCGTCTTGCGTTCCCCCAAAGGTTGGGGCGCTCCTGCCGAAATCGATGGTCACAAGCTGGAAGGTTCCTGGCGCGCGCACCAGGTGCCGATCGCGGACGTCAAAACCAAGCCCAAGAATCTCAAGGTCCTAGAAAACTGGATGCGTTCGCTGGAGCCTGAAAAACTCTTCGACAAGCAGGGCAAGCTCAAAGCCGAGTACAAGGAAATCGCCCCGCTTGGCGAGCGTCGTATGAGCGCCAACCCGCACGCCAATGGCGGACGGCTCAAGCGCAACCTCCGCATGCCAGACTTTCGCGACTACGCAGTAAAGTTTGATAAACCCTGCCAAATCGAAGCGGAAAACACCAAACCACTCGGCGTTTTTCTTCGCGACATCATGAAGCGCAACATGCAAAATTTCCGCGTCTTCGGACCGGATGAAACCACCTCCAACAAACTCCAGGCCGTCTATGAGGTCAGCAAGAAATTCTGGATCGAACAATACTTTCCCGAAGACGCCGATGGCGGCGAATTGGCCGTCGACGGCCGCGTCGTCGAAATGCTCAGCGAACACACCATCGAAGGAATGCTGGAGGGCTATCTACTCACAGGTCGCCACGGTTTTCTTTCTTCCTACGAGTCCTTCATTCACATTATCGATTCCATGTTCAATCAGTACGCCAAGTGGCTGGAGATCTGCAGGCATCTGTCCTGGCGAGAAGATATCGCCTCGCTGAATATCCTCATTACCTCCACCGTCTGGCGGCAGGATCACAACGGCTTCACCCACCAGGATCCGGGTTTCCTCGACGTGGTCGTGAATAAAAGCGCCGCCGTCACCCGCATTTATCTTCCACCGGACGTCAATTCTCTTCTCTCCGTCGCCGATCACTGCCTCGGCAGCGAGAATTACGTCAACGTGATCGTTTGCGACAAACAAATGCACCTGCAATACCTCGGCATGGACGAGGCCATAAAGCATTGCACCAAGGGCATCGGCATCTGGGAGTGGGCCTGCAACGATGAAGGCGTTGAGCCGGACATCGTTTTCGCTTCCGCCGGCGATATTCCAACGCAAGAGTCGCTCGCCGCGATTGTTTTGCTTCGCGAAGCATTTTCCGACCTGAAAATTCGCTACGTCAACGTAGTGGATCTCTTCAAACTACAACCTAATACGGAGCACCCTCACGGGCTCAACGACCGCGATTTCGATTCCCTCTTCACCGTGGATCGCCCGGTCATCTTCAATTTTCACGGATATCCTTCGTTAATTCACAAGCTGACCTACCGCCGCACAAACCACGAGAATCTGCATGTGCGTGGATATAAGGAAAAAGGGAACATTAACACGCCGATGGAGTTGGCGATCGAAAATCAAATCGACCGTTTCAGCCTGGCCATGGACGCCATCGATCGCACACCCAAACTTCAACGCATCGGCGCTCACACCAAGGAGCGCTTTCGCAACCTGCAACTCGATTGTCTAAGTTATGCTCACGAACACGGGATCGATAGTCCGTCCGTGAGCGACTTTCGCTGGCCCTACTGATATTGTATTGATGAATGGGCGTCCTATTTATCGGTCGGATTTTTTCGGCAGGCACGATTCCCTGCCCCTCGATCACCTGCGAGTAAACCATTTCTAGATAATTTATAACGGACCGCGCTAGAATATCGCGCTACCACCGCAATGGCGGTGCTAGAGGAATCGGCTGAATGAAAGGTGCTAAGCCTCCCCGTCCCAAACGCAATGCAACTGTCACGCTGAAAGCCGTCGCGCAGCATTTAGGCCTGACGCCCGGCACCGTCTCTGCGGTGCTGAACAATTCCAAGGCCGCCCGCTCTATCCCCGAAAAAACACACAAACGGATTGTCGCCGCGGCGCGCGAATTGAATTATCACCCGAATTTTCTGGCGCGCTCTTTGCGAGTCCAGCGAACCTATACCGTCGGTGTCATCGCGGAAGAGATCGGAGACTTCTACGGGGGCATGATCGTCAGCGGGATTGAAACTTACCTGCGTGACAACAATTTCTTCTTCCTCACCGTGGCCCATCGGCATGATCCGAAGCTGCTGCAAACCTATTCTCAATTGCTGGCCTCACGCGGCGTCGAAGGACTCATTACCATTGATACTTCGATTGATGAGGAGCCTTCTCTGCCAACGGTGGCCGTCGCAGGCCACCAGAAGGTCGAAAACGTAACTAATATTGTTCTCGATCACCGGCGCGCCGCAGAACTCGGTTTGCGCCACTTAAAAGAACTCGGCCACGAGCGGATCGCCTTCCTTCGCGGCCAGCCAAAAAGTTCGGACTCCGCTACGCGATGGGAAGCAATTCAGGAAGTAGCGCGTAAGTTTGAAATCCAAATCCGACCGGAGCTCGTCCTTCAACTAGAAGGGATGGAATCCACGCCCGAACTGGGCTATCCCTATGGGAAAGCCTTGATTGCACGAACTGTGCCGTTCACGGCGCTCTTTGCTTATAACGATATTTCGGCCATTGGAGCGATGAGAGCATTTCAGGAAGCCGGACGACATATACCGGGCGATATCTCGGTTGTCGGCTTCGACGATATTTCGATTGCTTCGTTCTCCATTCCCGCTCTTACCACCGTGAGACAGCCATTGCAGAAAATGGGGAGGATCGCGGCCAAGACTTTGCTGGATCGGATAGAGGAGGGCGCAGGGTTCGTGCCCGAAATTGCCGTGGAACCGGAATTGATCGTGCGGAAATCCACCGGGCCGCCGCGTAAGTTGTAACCCCGCATGCGCTGGCACAAACTGAATCAGTCGCAAGCCTGCTATTAGCCCCAGCGAATGGGAGAGATGTCAGGAATGCGGCACGCGTTCGCTATTGGGTCGCGCGCCGCTCACGGCGAAAAAGAAAATGTACAGATAACAGAACGCCGCGGCAATCAGCGCGTAGTGAATGCCCTGGCCCCAACTCGTTTCTCCCGCACTCATGGCCGGATAGTAATGACGATTGATGAAATCGGCTGCTTTACCAACCAGCCAGGGAATAATTGCGCCCCCAACGATCGCCATGTTGAGGATCCCGGAACCATCTCCTGTCAGCGGCCCGAGTTCCTCGATTCCCATCGTAAAGATGCAGGGAAACATAATGGAGTTGAACAAGCCCACGCCAAGGATAGACCACATTGCGATATGCCCGTTGCTGAAAACGGACACAGAAACCAGAAGCGAGGCCATTACGGCCGCAAGAGCGAGAAGTTTTCCAGGCTTAATTTTTTGCAGAATCGCCGACCCGAGGAAGCGGCCGACCATCGCGCCGAGCCAATAGAATGAAATATATTTCGCCGCATCACTCATCGCCGCTCGGTACCGCGCGGCGGCATCCGGAATCGCGGCGGAGCCTCGAAATCCCCCGATATTGTCCAGAGCAAGATAGTTGGCGATGGAACTCCCGATGGCCACCTCGGCTCCCACGTAAACAAAAATACCGATCGCTCCATAGAGGAGGTTCGGATGCTTCCAGATGGAATCCGAAATATGCTCTCCCCTTGTTTGTTCGGCGGACTCAATTTTGGGAAGGTGTGAGAGAGTAATTCCGATCGCAAGCAGCGTGAGCGCGGTCGCAAAAAAATAAACGTAGAGCTTGATCACCGCGTCGGAGGTGGGGCTCATGGCTGCGGCAGCCGTGCGCAGGATCAAATACGCGCCGATATACGGAAAAATCGTCGTGCCGAGAGAATTGAATGCTTGCGTTAGGTTCAGTCGGCTGGAAGCGGTGCGCGGATCGCCAAGTACCGCTACATAAGGATTGGCCGCGACCTGCAGAATGGTGATCCCGGTTGCTAGAATGATCAGCGCAAACAGAAAAAAACCGAAGGAAGGGATTTTTGCGGCGGGATAAAAGGCCAAGCATGCAACAACCATGGTTCCTAACCCGACAGCAATGGCCTTCTTGTACCCAATACGGTCAATGATTTTCGATGCCGGGATGGAAAAAACGAAGTATGCGGAGAAGAACGCGGTTTGCACCAGCATGCTGGCCGCAAGACGAATCTTGAACACATGCTGAACGTAGGGAATGAGCACGTCGTTCAATGAAGTAAGCGATCCCCACATGAAGAAAAGCGTGGTAACGATGGCCAAGGCACCGAAGTAAGACCGTTTTGCGCCGGAGGCCGGAACGGACGCAGTCGAAGACGTAGCACCGACATTGGTCATTAGCTATGTCTCATTTCTCGACGGGGGACGGAAATGCCCGGGGAGATATTGCCACAAGTTGACGCGAACTAGTATTGCTTTCCGTCATTAATGAATAGCATAAAGAGCCTGGTTTGCCCCAAGGTCGTTAGGAGCCTCGCAAAAGTGCGCGCTGATGAGGATTCCATTATGCTGAGAGCATCCAATCTAGGGACGCAGGACAAACGTGACGCCGACGGATACGAATTCTCCGGAGCTTGCAGCCAATGCCCAGGCGAAAAAGATCCGCTGGATTTTGCTCGCGGCGTTCAGCGGGATGCTGGTATTGATGGTTGTCGCCGGCCTCGAGGCACTCACTTCTCTCCAGAAACTGAATCAACTTTCAAATGAAGTCAGCCGGCGCTTCTCAACGCACAGCCGTGCGCTGCTAACCGTTGTGGTCTCGGTGCACAGCTACACCGACAATATGGAGCAATATCTTCTGAGCGATGCGATCGTCGCGGGCTCTCCCAGCGCATCCGAAGTGCAATCTCGCGCGGCGGAAGTGCGCACCGCCCTGGATCGTTACCCGCAAGATTGCGGCCGCGAAGAGCGGCTTCTTCTGAGGCAGATCGCACAGCATATTGCCGAGCAAGAAGGCAACTTCACGGAGATTCTGACCTGGCGCCCATCCGACCGCGTTCGGCGCGGACACGCGTTTGTGCACGAGCAACTGATACCGCGGCGCACTCAGCTCTTGCAACTGGCCCAACAGGTTTCCGCGCTGAATAACCAGGCACTCACGGAGGAAAATCAGACGCTAGCGGTGGAATTTCAGGGCCTGCAAACGAGGCTCGCTCGCCTGGTGGTGCTCTCGCTAGTCGCCGGATTGCTGCTCTCGCTGGCCGCGGGCTTTTACATCTGGCATCTGGAGCAGGAGCGTCACGAAAGATATGTGGACTTGGCGCGCAGCCGTCAGGAACTGGAAGGGTTGTCGCGGCGGCTGGTGGAAGCACAAGAAGCGGAGCGTCGGTCGATCTCGCGGGAGCTGCATGACGAAGTCGGGCAAACGCTGGGGGCACTACTCGTTTATGTCGGCCAGCTTACCAACCTGGTGCCTTCCGGCGACAAAATCCTGGAAGGACAGATCGAACGCATTAAGGCGGCCGCGGAATCCGCGGTGAAATCCATCCGCGATATGGCCCTCTTATTGCGCCCGCCGATGCTTGACGATCTGGGCCTGATCCCGGCACTGGAATGGCAAGCGCGAGAAACTTCACGACGGAGTGACATGGAAGTCGACGTGGAGGCAGGAGACCTGAAAGAAAATCTGCCCGACGAGCTCAAGATATGCATTTACCGGCTGGTCCAGGAAGCTTTGCAGAATGCGGCCACGCATGCGCACGCCAAACACGCAAAAGTGATCGTGAAACAAGACTCCGATAGAGTTGTGACGGAAATCATCGACGATGGCGAAGGTTTCGATGCGGAACGCACACGCGGCATGGGGATTCTTGGCATGGAGGAGCGCGTGCGGCAACTGCGCGGGATTTTCAAGATCGATTCTGCACCGGGTAAAGGCACAACCGTTCATGCAGAGCTGCCGCTCGTGGGCCAGGGTCTTGCCTAACGATGAGAAAGACTCGCGTACTGCTTGCGGACGATCATCAATTGATGCGCAGCGGCCTGCGCCTGATGTTGGAGCGTGAGCCGGATTTGACCGTCGTGGGAGAAGCAGGTGACGGGCGCGAAGCGGTGGCACTCGCAAAAACGCTGAAGCCGGAAGTGGTTGTCATGGATATTGGCATGCCAAATCTGAACGGAATTGAGGCTGCCCTCCAGATGACGCAGCAAAATTCAGAGTTGGCGGTGGTGATGCTGAGCATGCACTCCGATGAAAGCTACGTGCTGCGAGCGTTGAAAGCGGGGGCCAGAGGTTACTTGCTGAAGGATTCCGCAGAGGCCGACCTGATCAAGGCAGTGCATGTAGTCGCCGGCGGCAAATCTTTTTTCAGCCCAGCGGTGAGCAAGGTTTTGCTGGACGATTACGTCCGAAAGTTGAAGCGCTCAGGAACGGAAGACGCATATGATTTGTTGACTCCCAGGGAACGCGAGATCCTGCAACTCATCGCCGAAGGAAAGTCCAACAAAGATGTGGCGAACCTTCTGAATCTCAGCGTCTATACAGTGGAGAGTCACCGCTCCAATCTGATGGAAAAGTTAAATCTGAAGGGTGTCCCGGAACTGATTCTGTATGCGGTGCGAAAAGGCATTATTTCCTAGAGTTCCTACAAGCTTGCCCAACTCCGCCATTTCCTCCGCTATCCCTTTTCTTTTCTGCCACCTGCGCATCCCCAATCACCGGGGGCTTCCCTCCCCAGCGGCAGGGAGAATCACCTGCCTGCCGCAAAGCGTCTGAATGGATGTGAGTGACAAATACGCAACCTCCAGAGAGGACTCTGGACGAGTGCGAACTAATTTAAGGATGGACATATGACAGGAAAGGGATCTTCCGTTTTGTCGAAGCCCGCTAACCTGCTGTTAGGCGTGTTTTTGGGCGCAGCAGGTTTGGGCATTGCGCATACAGCGCAGAAAGCAGGATCGAATCCGCCAGCAACATTGAAGATGGCGGACAGCAATGAAGGACCGAGCAAGAGCAGCTACGCTCCAGTTCTAAAGAGCGTTTTGCCTTCCGTAGTGAATATTTCCTCTTCCAAAGTTGTGCACGCGAAGGCGGAGATGCCCGAAGGGATGCAAATGGATCCGTTCTTCCGGCAATTTTTTGGTGAGCAGGGAGAGGGTCATTTCAACATTCCCAAGGATCGCCGCGAAAAGGCCCTTGGCTCCGGTGTAGTTGTCAGTCCGGAAGGATACATCCTGACCAACAACCACGTCGTGGACGGCGCGACGGAAGTACGTGTAACGCTTTCCGACAAGCGGGAATTTGAAGCCAAGGTCATCGGGATGGACCCAAAGACGGACGTCGCCGTACTGAAAATTGAGGCGAACAACCTGAAGCCGATAACGATTGGCGATTCTTCCAAAGTGGAAGTAGGCGACACCGCGCTGGCGATTGGCGATCCGTTTGGCGTGGGACAAACCGTGACCAAGGGCATCATCAGCGCCACTGGCCGCGGCAATCTCGGCATCGAAGCCTACGAAGACTTCCTTCAGACCGACGCACCGATTAATCCGGGAAATTCCGGTGGCGCGCTGATCAACGATCGCGGCGAGCTCGTCGGCATCAACACCGCAATTATTTCGCATGGCTCCGGTGGCAGCCAGGGCATCGGATTTGCGGTTCCCGTGAATCTGGCGCACCAGGTGATGGATCAGATCCTGAAGAACGGCAAAGTTGTCCGTGCGTACATGGGCATTCTGCCGCAGGACATGACTCCAGACATGGCCAAGGCGTTTGGACAAAAAGAAGCGCGCGGCGTCGTTGTGGGTGACGTGAGCGCAAGCAGTCCTGCGCAAGAAGGCGGCGTGCAGCGCGGCGACATCATTCTGGAAGTCAACGGGAAGCCGGTCGAGACCAGCAACCAGCTTCGCAACAGCATTTCGATGATGCAGCCCGGCAGCACCGTTAAGTTGAAGCTCCTCCGCAATGGCAGCGAGAAAAACTTATCGCTGAAACTGGCAGAGATGCCCACGGAAACCGCCAAGCTGGAATCGGATGGGGAAGGCTCGACCAAGGCGCTCGAGGGCGTCGAAGTGACGAACCTGAACTCGGACTTAGCGCAGCAACTGGGCCTGCCAGCTTCGGTGAAGGGCGTTGTGGTTGCGGGAATCGATCCAGCAAGCAAGATCGCGGAATCGGGCCTGCAAAAGGGCGATGTCATCCAGGAAGTCAATCACCAGCCGGTGAAGAACGTCTCTGAGTTCCAGAGCGCGGTCAAGAAGAGCGGAAGCGCTCCACTGCTTCTGGTGAACCGGCAAGGACGCACGCTGTTCATCGCGGCGTAAGACCTTACGCATCGCGTCGCGACGCAAGGGGAAAGCCAGCCAGCGATGGCTGGCTTTCTGCCGTCTGCAAAGTGGGAACGTCTGATTTTGTACCGTAGGTCGACGTTTACGGAAAGGAAGTGAACTCCATGATTAAAGAACGCCGCAGGAAAAACGCAATAGATTTCAAAGAATTTGTGAAACGTGGCGCCTGGCAGGACAGCGCGGAGCTCGATGCGCTGGAGCGGATGATGAGGGAGTCCTATGACCATCCGGAAATATTTCATGAGGAATGGCTGAGACCACTGCTGCGCGAAGGACTGAGCGTCGAGACTGCCTACGACGTGCTGGTTGATGGAACGATCCGGCCGAATTGATTTTGCTAACGACAATTGGACGGCAGATTCGCCCTTCCGTTACGACTACTGCAGCGACAGCGGCGCAACAGGTGAGCGCTTCTCTGGCTGAAAATACGCCTTGGCACGGAACTGACATGCGATTGTTTCGACGGAACTCTCACCATACCAAGGGAATCAACCGGTATCGAACCTTGTGGCAGTAGTCGGCGTAGCCCGGCAGGTTCGCCGACAGAAGAGCCCTCCTCATCCAGCCGGCGCACGAGAACCCCAGTAAACCCATCCTTGCCCAAGCCGGCAAAAACAACAGCAAAGCGGTGCCCGGCGCAGGTTTCGCTAAAGCGAGGAATGTCCGAGTGCGAGGGCTGTTCCTTATATTTAGAGCCACAGATCTGGTTTATTTGCGCCGCCGTGCGGCACGGTACCGGCGGATGAGCGCGTTCGTGGAGTTGTCGTGCTTGAGCGCCGGCGGCGCTTCGTCGGTGAGTTCAGGAATGATTCGGACCGCGAGGACTTTGCCGAGTTCGACGCCCCACTGGTCAAACGAATCGATGTTCCAGATTACCCCTTGCGTGAAGACGCTGTGCTCATATAACGCAACGAGAGCTCCCACGATGCGCGGCGTCAGCTTATCCGCGAGAATCATGTTCGTCGGGCGATTTCCTTCAAATACGCGGAAGGGGACCTGAAATTCGGGAACTCCTTCGGCTTTCACTTCCGCTTCGGTTTTTCCAAAGGCCAGCGCTTCCGCTTGCGCGAAAAGATTGGCCATCAAGAGATCGTGGTGATCCGCGTAGCTGCTTAGCGGCTGGTTGAACCCCAATAAATCGCAGGGAATGAGTTTTGTTCCTTGATGGATGAGTTGGTAGAACGAGTGCTGGCCGTCCGTGCCCGGCTCTCCCCAGATGATCGGCCCGGTTTCATAGTTGACCCTGTTCCCTTCCAGATTCACGTGCTTGCCGTTACTTTCCATCTGCAACTGCTGCAGGTAAGCCGTGAATCGCCGGAGGTTGTCGGCATACGGCATGATGCCCAGCGTTTGCGCGCCAAAAAAGTTGTTGTACCAGACGGTGAGAACTCCGAGCAGCATTGGAAGATTTTTGTCCGGGGATGCGGTCCGGAAATGTACGTCCATTTCATGAAAGCCCGCCAGCATTTCCCGGAAATTATCCGGCCCGAACGCTATCATGTCGGCGAGGCCGATGGCCGCGTCCATGGAGTAGCGCCCGCCGACCCAATCCCAGAAACCGAACATGTTGGCGGTATCGATGCCGAACTTGGCGACGGCAGCGGCGTTGGTGGAAACCGCCACGAAGTGTTTGGCGATTGCGGATTGGTCTTTGAGTGCGGCCAGGGTCCATTTGCGCGCGGTCGCCGCGTTAGTCATGGTTTCGAGTGTGGTGAATGTTTTCGAGGAAAGAACAAAAAGCGTTTCGGCGGGGTCCAGGTCATGCGTGGCTTCGGCGAATGCAGCTCCATCCACATTGGCCACGAAGCGGAAATGGATGGAGCGATCGCTGTAATCGCGGAGCGCGGAATACGCCATCTCCGGGCCCAAATAGGAACCGCCGATGCCGACGTTGATCACGGTTTTGATTTTCTTGCCGGTGTGGCCCTTCCATTCGCCGCTACGGACGCGATTGGAGAATGCCGCCATCTTGTCGAGGACCGCGTGAACTTCCGGCACGACATCGACGCCATCCACCAGGATCTTTTCGCTGCGCGGGGCACGAAGCGCGACGTGGAGTACCGCTCGCTTTTCGGTGATGTTGATTTTTTCTCCGCGGAACATGGCGTCGCGACGCTGCGCTACACCGCGATCGGCGGCGAGTTCCAGCAACAGGCCGACCGTTTCCGAGGTGATGCGATTTTTTGAGTAATCCAGGAAGAGGCCGGCGCCTTCGGCGTTGAACTTGTCCGCGCGAGAAGAATCCTGCGCGAACATTTCGCGCAGGTGAACGCCTTTGATCTTGGCATAGTGGGCTTCAAGTGATTTCCAGGCTGTGGAGTTGGTCAAGCTGGGCGTGGTGTTGGACATGATTTCGCTCCGTTCAAAGAGTGCGATGCTCGAAAGGTATGCGCGGATTCAAATGCCCGGGTAGCGCGCCGTCCCGCCGACGACAGGTGCGGGAGGAAGGGTCTTAGTATAACGAGAATTGCGGGCGGGGAAAGTATTTGATGTAGTTGCGAGTGACAGGTTGCGACTGGCGAGATGAGGAAAGGTCGCTTGCACCTCCGTGCACGCCGGGAACCGTGTCCGGCCCGTTTTTCACGCGGGGTGCCAGCTATGTCAAGGATTTCTACTGTGCGAAGAACTAATCCGTGGAGAAACGGAAAATTGTTGTGGAGTGAAATGTTTCGCCGGGCTTAAGCACAGTGCTTGGGAAAGCGTCGTGATTCGGCGAGTCGGGAAAGTGCTGCGTTTCAAGACAGAAGGCCGCTCGCGCGGCGTAATGATGTTTGGCCTTCCCCGGATCAGCAGCATTCAGATGATTCCCGGTGTATAACTGCACGCCCGGCTCCGTGGTCAAAACCTCCAGGACGCGGCCGGAATACGGATCGACCGCTTTTGCGGCACGCACGATCTGAAGTTCGGCGGGGCCGTGGTCAATGACCCAGTTGTGATCGTACCCAGAGCCTAGCTTGAGTTGTTCGTCGGCGTCGTTGATGCGGGCGCCGATGGCATGTGGTTGGAGAAAGTCAAACGCCGTACCTTGCACCGAACGAATTTCACCGGTCGGAATCAGGCCTGCGTCCACGGGAGTGAAGTTGCTGGCGAAGAGTGTGAGTTGATGCTTGAGAATGTCTTCGTTGCCTTCGCCGGCGAGATTGAAATAGGAGTGATTGGTTAGGTTGACTACAGTGTCTTTGTCAGTTGTGGCGGAGTAGTCAATTTGAACTTCGTTGCGGTCGGCCGGCAAGGTGAAGACGACCTTGACGGAGAGGTTGCCGGGAAAGCCTTCTTCTCCATCCTTGCTGAGGTAGGTGAGTTCCAGCGAAACGTCGGTGGAACTGGAATGCTCGTGGGCTTGCCAGAATTTTTTGTCAAACGGAAAGAGGCCGCCGTGAAGGGTGTTGTCGCCGTCGTTTTTCGCGAGCATGTAGGTTTTCCCGTCCAGGCTAAATTGGCCGTGCGCAATGCGATTGGCGTAACGTCCGATCGTGCCGCCGAAATGGGCTTTACCTGCTGCGTATTGCTCAACCGAGTCATAGCCAAGGACCACGTCGGCGAGTTTCCCCGAGCGGTCGGGAACGCGGATGCTGACGATGATGCCGCCGTAATTGGTAATGGAAACTTCCATCTGTTTATCGTTCGTGAGTAGAAAGAGATCTACCGGTTGGCCGTCGGGCGTTTTTCCGTATGGCTTTTTCGTGATGCGGGTTTTGGCCGCGAGCGGTGCCGGAACCTGGGCGAGAAGAAAAATGAGCAGGCAGGAAACGAAACGCCGGCGAGTTAAAGTCATGGGAGTCTCCTGAAGGCGTCCCGATTCTAAGGCCAATCTTCGGCGAAGGGGAAGTTCATTTAAGGTCTTGCGCAGCGGGCTTGAGCGCAATGGTTGTTATCCCGGCGAGGAGAAGAAACGCAGCGACACTGAATAGGCCTGCGCGAAATGAGTTTGTTGTTTTTCGCAAGTAGCCAATCCAGTATGGACCGAAGCCGCTGCCCAGGTTTCCAAGCGCGTTGATGAACGCGATGCTCACCGCTGCCGTTGCCTGCGGGAGTCTTGCCGAAGTCATGGCCCAGAATGGGCCGGCCATGGAAGAGGATGCGGCTAGAGCGATCGCAAATGCCGCAACGCTCACCACCATCTGATTTTGTGCGCCCGCTACCACCAGCGCTATCATTCCGGCTAGGGCGGAGAGCGCGACGTGCCAACGGCGTTCTCCAGTGCGGTCAGAATGCGTGCCGACTAAGACCATGACGATTGCAGCCACTGCGTACGGAATTGCAGAAAGCAAGCCAAGCAGCAAAATGGGGAGGCCAGACAAGGCCTGCAATGCGCTTGGCAGCCACAAGCTGACTCCGTAAGTGCAGGTGTTGAGACCAAAATAGATGAGCGCGAGTGCCCCCAGGCTGGTGCTGGAAAGCCCGATAGCATTCGCTTTCGTCCCTGTGGGGGCTGTTTCCGATTCTTCCGCTTGCAATGCGCTGCGTAGCCAGCGCTTCTGATTTTCGGTTAGCCAGGAAACACTCTCGGGATTGTCCTTCAGAAGAAAAAATGAGGCACCACCGAGCAGGATCGCGGGGATTCCTTCGAGCAAAAACATCCACTGCCAGCCGGAAAGTCCGCCGAGTCGATGAAGTTCCAAGAGCGCGCCAGATATTGGGCCCCCGATGATTCCGGAAACTGGGCCTGCGGTCATGAAAAGCGCCACTACACCAGCGCGGGCGTTGGCGGGAAACCAGGTGCGCAGGTAATAGATGACGCCCGGGAAAAAACCTGCTTCCGCAGCACCGAGCAAGAAGCGCAGGGTAAAAAAAGACTGTGCGGAATGAACAAACAGCATGGATGCGGAGATCACGCCCCACAGCAACATCAGCACCGCAATCCAACGGCGCGCTCCCCATTTTCGCAAGGCAAGGCTGCTGGGAACCTGAAATAGAAAGTAGCCCAGGAAGAAGATTCCCGCGCCTAAGCCGTAGACCGCGTCGTTGAAGCCTAGTTCGTCTTTCATTTGTAAGGCGGCGAAACCGACGTTGATGCGGTCGAGATACGCAACGACGTACAGAAGGAAGAGAAACGGGAGAATCTTCCAGCGCATTTTATGTAGAACTGTTTCCGGTATGCCCTCGGGAGTTGCCCGTGAGGTCGTGGATTGTAGATTCTGAAACGCAATGATCTGCTTCACGTTTTCCTCGGGGGAGGCCTCAATGCTTACGGTGATTGCGTTGTCAGGTTCTTCGAGATTTGCGAACTGGTCAGCAAGGATGGCTTCGCCGGCGAAATGGCTCTGGCGGGCGTGGAGTCGCGCGCGAATCAATTCGTAGCTGCCTTTGAGATAGATGACTCTTAGCGGAAGCCCTTCGCCGAGCAGGCGCCGGTAACTCTCTTTGAGAGCGGAACACGCGAGCACGACGTTCTTCCCGTCGTTGTGTTGTCGCAGGAGCTCTTGATGGATGGACACGAGCCAAGGGATGCGATCTGCATCGGTTAGCGGAAGGCCAGCATGCATCTTTTGCTTGTTCGCTAGGGAATGAAAATCGTCGGCTTCGAGGAAGAGCCAGCCGAAGCGATCTGCAAGCATCCTGGCGACAGTGGTTTTGCCGGAACCTGTGACTCCCATGATCAGGAGAACCATCAGCGCCGAGAACCTCGTTTGAAGAGTGCAAATTGAGTCATGAGCGAGGGAAAGAGTAGCACTGCCCCTCGGTAGGAAAAAGAAAGAAGCTCCAACGCACCCCCTCACACCCCTGCATTGCGTCAGTGCGGCGGCAAAGGCGCTGGCGTGCTTAAATAAATCGGTTTACCATTACTGTCGAGGCAAAGTTCATTTCACAATGGAAGCAAGTTCCGCGGCACACCCGAAAATTTTGGAGGTTGCGTAAACTCCATGCTTGGCAATCGATTGAATGTACGGCTTAGCGGTTCGTGGAGTCTTTTCTTTTTCGCGTTGCTGTTTGTTTTTTCCTTCGGTGGCACGCCGAAGGCCGAGGGGCAGTCAGAGTATTACCGGCACGCTTACTTTGATAACAGCATTACACCGGATTTTTACTTTTATAGTGCCGGCTCAGCACAGGCGCCAAGCACCCTGAACTTGGTGAACAACAAACTGCCGGTCGAGTCATCCATTTTTGTGACCCCACCGAATGCGCTGCGTTTGGAATGGCAGTCCAGGTTGGGCGGAGATTGGGAAGCCGAAATCAGGAATTTGAATGCCCGAAACCGCTATCCCGAGTTCAAGGGCACGAACCTTTATTTCTGGTGCTATTCACCGGAAGCAATTCCCGGGGATAAACTTCCTCGCATTGTGCTCTCTTCGACCGGCGAAGGATTGCAGGTGGCGCAATTTCCGGGCAGCTTTTCTGTGCCGCTGGCGCTCGGTGCTTATGCAGGAAATATTCCGGCCAAGAAATGGGTGCAAGTGCAGGTGCCCTTTGCAGCTTTTAAGTCCAAGTCGATTTACGAATTGCATCCTGAGCAGGCACAGAATTTGATTTTTCTGCAGGGAGCGGCTGACGATGCGCCGCATACGCTGATCGTGGACGAGATACGGGTGGACGATGATGATGCAGCGGCTCGGAGCAGCAGTAAGACTGCGGAACTTACTGCTCCGCAGAATGTGAAGGCCGCGGGCTACGATCGGCATGTGGAATTGCGATGGGATGCGGTGAACGATGCAAAACTGGCTCGCTATGTGATTTATCGCGCGACCGCGAATGGAGAATTTAAACCGGTTGGGGTTCAGCTGCCTGGTGTTACGCGATTTATGGATTTTTTGGGCAGCTCTGGCGTCAGCGCTCAATACAAGATTGTGGCAGAGGACACGCGGTATCAGGATTCGCCGGCTTCTTCGGTCGTTTCTGCGGCGACACGCGAGTTAAATGACGACGAACTCCTCACGATGCTGCAGAAAGCGTGCTTTCACTACTACTGGGAAGGGGCCGACCCGCATTCGGGGATGGCGCGAGAGAGTATCCCAGGTGACGACCGGATTGTGGCGACGGGAGCGAGTGGGTTCGGGATCATGGCGCTGGTTGTGGGCGTGGACCGGCATTTTATTTCGCGCGAGCAAGGCGTAGAACGGATGAAGCGCATCGTGGATTTCCTGGAAAAGGCCGATCGATTCCACGGTGCGTGGGCGCACTACATGAACGGCAACACCGGGAAGGCTATGCCGGTGTTCGGCCTGTTCGACGACGGGGGCGATTTGGTGGAGACGTCGTTCCTGATGGAGGGTTTGCTGGCGGCCCGGCAATATTTTAAGGGCGACAGTGAGGCGGAAAAGGAGTTGTACCGGCGGATTACCGGACTCTGGGAAGGCGTGGAGTGGAATTGGTATCGCGAGTCCCAGGAAAATGAAGCGATCTACTGGCACTGGTCGCCGACGTGGAATTTTCAGATTCATCACCGGCTTACGGGATGGAATGAAGTGATGATTACGTACTTGCTGGCGATCGCTTCGCCTACCCACAGCGTACCGCCAAGTCTTTATTACAGTGGATGGGCCGGACAATCGCCGGCGGCGGTGAGTTACCGGAGAGGGTGGTCTGGGACCACGGACGGGGAGCACTATTTCAATGGGCATACATATTTCGGGATCAAGCTGGATGTGGGAGAGGGCACCGGCGGACCGCTATTTTTCACGCACTATTCTTTTATGGGCCTGGATCCGCATGGATTCACGGACCATTACACGAATTATTTCAAAAACAATCGGGACATTGCGCTGATCAATCGGGCGTATTGCATCCAGAATCCGAAACACTTCGCGGGGTATGGCGCGGATGCGTGGGGACTTACGGCGAGCGACGGGCCAGAGGGATACGTGCCGCATGCGCCGGACGCGATCTACGACACAGGCACGATTACGCCGACCGGCGCGCTGGCGTCTTTTGCGTATACGCCGGAGGAGTCCATGCAGGCATTCAAACATTTTTATCGAGACTTGGGCGCGCAGATGTGGGACATCTACGGACCGAGGGACGCTTACGATCCCAGCGTGAACTGGGTGTCGCCGCTTTATATGGGATTGAATCAGGCGCCGATCACGGTGATGGTGGAGAATCAGCGGACAGGGTTGATCTGGAAAATGTTCATGAGCAATCCTGAGATTGCTTCCATGATTCGAAGCGTGGAGGCGGAACCGGTTGAAGACCGGTAAGGGTCTGGAAACCGCAGGATTGAAGAGAGCAGGGGCTCACGTTTCGTTTTAGCCGAGAGTTTGAGATTCTGCTACCCTCTTGCCGAGCAAGGACCGAAGCATAGGGGAGAAATAACGTGCCCGTCGTAGCCGGAGTGGATCTTGGCGGAACTGCCATCAACTATACGTTGATCGATCAGCAGGAAAAGTTTTTGATCGAGAGTTTGTGCGAGCATCCCGCGCTTTCCAAGCAGGGGCCGGAGGTGTGCCTGCAGCAGATTGCAGATGGGCTGCAGATGGCTGTCGAATTGGCGGGTGTGCTGCTGGATGACGTGGTGGCTGTGGGCTTGGATACTCCTGGCCCGGCGAGTTCGGCGGGCCTGCTGAGTGCGCGAGGTTCTACGAATTTTGTGCATCCTCGATGGGCGGGATTTGATATTCGCGAGGGGCTGGCATACAAGCTGGGCAAACCGGTTTCTTATTTGAACGATGGAAATGCCGCGGCGCTCTGGGGCCACTATACGATTTTTGGAGCGAACAGCCGGGAAACTTCGGTATCCACCATCATCGGGACGGGCAACGGCGGCGGAATTATTTTGGATGGAAGTGTGGTGAAGGGGAAAAATGGATTTGGCGGAGAACTGGGACACGTGCTGCTTCCATATCAGACTATCGCCGGAACTAGCGGGATGAAACCAGAATGCAATTGCGGACGGACCGGGGACTTGGAGTCGCTTTGTTCGCTGACGGCGATTGAACGGAATTTACTGCCGTATTTTCTGCCACGGTTCCCCGGGCATGAGTTGGGGAAAGTAGAGTCTCGGCAAGCGGCGAAGCAAGTACGAGGGCTCGCGGAAATCGGTGACACGTTGTGCAAGGAGATTTTTCGGGTGCAGGCGCACGCGCTGGGATTGTTTTTCGACGAGATGGTGAATACGTTCGATCCAGAGGCGTTGATTGTTGGCGGTGGCGCGCTTGAGACGGGTGCAGAGTTCCAGCGGTGGTTTCTGGATGAGATTCGCGTAGGGATGCCTGCTCAGCGGGAGGAGCAGGCCGGCATTCCTATTTACGTGATGCCGAACGGCGACACGGCTGGGGCCCGCGGAGCTGCGATTGAAGCGTTGAAGTTGGCGAGGCAGAGTGGGCTGATGTAGCGGGCGAGCTACGCTAACCCGTCTTTCGCTTCCGTGACGATGTGCTGGCTGTGAATCAGTCTGGAACTTGAATCCACTTCCATTCATCGAACGAAAACATTGCGAAGTTGCTGCGGCGATTGGCGCGCCGGCTCAGGCGAGCCACTCCCGAGAACGTGAAAGCACCGCCTCGCCAACATATCGAAGCATAGCGGAGCGACAGGACGAGATAGAGTCCCATGTGCGCGTGCCCGGCGCCCCGGAGATCGTGTCGCAGCGGATTGTCCGTCTACCTGGGCGAATTTCTCGTTAGAAAACTGAGAAGAGACAAACCCTCCGCACACCTGTGGGAAGAACGACAAAAGGATCCCCCAAACCTTCGCGATTCTCGTGACATGATTTCCTTCGTCAACACCCGCCGGCTTAGGGCGGCTCGGACATCCTCGGCGCCGTTGCCTAAAGTGTCCGGCAATTTTCACGGATGCCCTACCCGGCGATGCGAGCAGCGTTACCGCCGCTTGCGCAGGGTGCGTCCTTTCGGACCACCGCTAACGTCTGGAACCTGTTCGCCGAGGGCAGTGGCTAAATCGATCTGATGGTCCTGCTCCTGCATGAGGATCTGGCGAATCTGTTCTGCCATTGCGTATTCTCCAAGCGTTTCACATTGCCGGATGCGATCGCGGTAATTTCGAATGGTTTCGTTTTCATTGTCGAGATCGTACCGCAGCATGTCTTTCGGATTTTTCGATGTGCGTACCGGCTTGGGAGTGACCACTGGCATTTTGCCGAGGTAGTCGATCTGCCGCGAGAGGATCAGGGCATGATCGAGCTCCTGCTTGGCGTGAATTTCGAGCTGGGCGGCGATGTCCATATATTGGGCGCCGCTGAGCACCTGGGAATAGACTACGTAGGCGATAATGGCTTGATATTCGCGGGAAAGGTCTTCGTTCAACAGCTCCGCGAGGCGATCCCGGGAAATTTCGGTTTCCTTTGGGTCGGATTTGAGCTCAGCCATTTGATCCTCCTCAGAATTGAAAGACGGGTTCAGAAATTACTTTCGCGTTTGCCCAGCCGACCGTCGGCTTAAGAGTTTCGCTCTTCATTCCCGCATGGACGATCGATTTCTGGCAAGGATGGGTTGAGATCGCGTTGCTTCGGTTGCGCTTCGACGTAACGTTTCAGCTCCGCGAGTATCCGCACATTCTCCTTACGGAACACCCGTACGACGAAGGAATACGCCGCCTTCATCAGGCCGGGTATTTGGATCGTGAGATCGAGATCGCGGATGACGCATGTCGCTCGTTCCATAGGCGCAAACTTGTAACGAATATGGACGTCAATGTTCGCGGTGAGCGGGCCTTGCTTTAACAGCATGGTGTGATGAAAGGCTATGCCTCCGGCCTGCCGGCCCCGCGTCGAGATAGGTGGTGCCGAGACGGACCGGATATGGCGTTACCTCGGTTGTTCCGCCGAACGCCTGTGACCCAAGCAGCCAGCGACGATAATTCGGCATGTCGGCAATCAGGTCAAAAATAGTCCGTGGAGAGCCTTCGATTCGCGCCGTGAACTGCGGGTGCGAGGTGGACATTTAACCTCTTTTCGTTGAAAGAATGGTCTCATTTCACATGTGGGCGTAGTGGTTGTGTGCTTGGCCGCCGCTTGCCCTGCTCCCGAGGTACTTAACTAAACAAGAATTTCCGATTTGGACCTCTGTCTCGCGCATCGTACCCTTCTGCTGCGCTCGGCACAACGAATTTGCGAATTTGCGAATTTGCGAATTTGCGGCCAGACTAGGCCCGGGGAGATCGCAGGTTCCCTACGGCCCGTTTTTAGGGTCTAACCTCCGCCGCTTCCTGGGAGCGTAATCAATTTCTCTGACACTGCTCCGTCCCTCCTCCCGCGATTGCCTTCGCAAACAAATTCGGATGTGCCACGCGCCAATATTTGCTAGCTTAGCTAAGCTAGCGAAGTCTATTTGACCTACACTGCAGTCAACTTTACTCCTCACGTTCCTCCAGTTCTCGGTCAAAGAAAGAGTGACCATGGCGACAGACGTAGCATTTCCTCGCGAACACGCGAGCCGTTCGATCGACGTGCCAGGCCGGCGTTACGACCATTACTTTTTCTCGAGCATGGCTCTGGTTATGCTGGCTACCGTTTTTATCGGTTTTGCGCACAGTTACTATCTCGCGGGGGTGTTTCGCGCGCCGCTGCCAAGCGCGATCATTCACTTGCATGGTGCGGTATTTTCTTGCTGGATCCTCTTGCTAGTCGCGCAAACGTCGTTGGTTGCGGCCGGGCGTGTGGACATTCACCGCCGCCTGGGCATCGCGGGATTCTTGTTGGGATGCCTTATGGTCGTGATTGGCGTGCTGGCGGCAACGGATTCGTTGGTGCGCAGTGCGGGGCCAGTGGACCAGGATGCAAAGGCGTTTTTGATCGTTCCTTTGACGGACATGCTGATTTTCGCGACGGTCTTATTTTTCGCGTTCCGCGCGCGCCGGGATGCTGCCGCGCACAAGCGGTATATCTATGTAGCCACGACTGCGCTGCTGATTGCCGCCATTGCGCGGTGGCCCTTGGCCTTCAGCCACCGGAACCCGTTCGGAGCCGGAGTGGTGTCTTTCATTTTTCTGTTCATTCTGATGGGTTACGATTTATGGTCCACGCGGAGGGTTCATCGCGCGACTCTGTGGGCAAGCGCGTTTCTGATCTTCGTCCAGTTGATTCGATTCCCCATTGCCCAGACCGCTGTGTGGCATCAATTCGCCACTTGGGCGCAATCGCAGGCGCGTTGAAAATGTAAAGATACATTTTGGAGAGTTCGCGTTGAAGCGGGGAGTAGGCGGGAAACCCAAGACCCGACCTCTCCGGCAGCGCCGCCGAAATGTTTGGGCAGGGCCCAAAACGAGACCGGGGCACCCGCTTTCAGGCAAGGACAGAAAGAAAGCGGAAAAACAAAAACCCTCTGTTTCCCGCGCGTAGCTAGACGCGGGAAACAGGGGGTTTTAGGGATGAGCCGAGCAACAGCGAGCAAGTGGAATATCAGGACAAGCGCTTTTTCCTGCGCAGGGCGCCGATGGCGAAAAGCCCGGATCCCAGCAAAGCCAAGCTAGTGGGTTCAGGCGTTGCCGTCGTGGCAGTTACCGTGCCACCTACGAGGTTTGCGACGGTATGGCCGTTAATCATGACGTCGCCATAGCCGAGACTGGCGGAGAGCGGAAAAGTTCCCGGCAGCAGGGTGAATGGTCCAGAACCTGTGCCGGAGTAGATCTGCGATCCAAAAAACTCGAATGTGTCAGGCCCTTCAATCGTCACGAGGATGTTGAAGAGTCCTTTATCAGCAGCGGAGAAGAACACGACTGTAGCCGGGAGGTTTGTTAGGTTGAGACTTCCTTCCGTGAAGTTAACCGTCGCGGCCGTGTCCAACGAGGTCAAGGTGCTGGGCAGCGAGAAGGTAAACGTGAAACTGCTGCCGGAAATTGAACTGGTGGCTGTGTAGTCGATCCCGTCTGCAAAGGCAGATGAAGCGAAGAAGAGAAAGAGGATTGGCGCAACAATCGCAAGAAATCTACGCATGAATACCCTCCATTTTATTCAAAGGACAATTAAAAACGAGGAAGCACCCACACCGCCAAAAACGAAGCTATTCAAAGCGCAACAGTTATTGCCGGCATGTGTGCAAAACTTTGCCATGTTGAGGGAGTCAGCATCCCGAATTTGACGCAAATCTCAGAATCTGAGTGAGCACTAAAACGTCCCTTAGGTTCCCCGTACGCTAGCGACTGCGATGACGAGTAGAGCACGTTAGGGATGATTTTCTCAGGTACGTATACCTGTTTACCGAGGCCAAAGACACGAGAGAAGTACGCCGCGCTTCGAAAGGAGACAGGGGTTTATCGGAACGGAATAGAGGGTTTGAAAAGCAAAAGGAGAGATAGCTTGCGCTGGTCTCTCCCGTTTGCTTGGATGTGCTTCCTTTCGGAGGAACATCTGTCGCAGGAGTAGCGTTTCACCGCGTCGGAAACATGACAATACCGGGAATTCCTTATTTTAGGCTCTGCAACCCAGTAATTTTGTGGTCAATTTCCGGTCAGGCCGCCCACCAGAGGAACGAAGAGCAAAAGAAAGAGAAGAATGACCGACCCTTTCCGAAACCGAAAGGGATCGGGTACCTGTACGACTGCGACGTTAGCCTGAGGCGTCTTCGGTGATTGATGTCAGGTGGAAGGACAAACAGAATTTGCAGTGTCAGTTGGCTTCCGCCCATTCTTGGTCCGGAATTTGCGTGATTTTCGAGCTGCCAACGGCTAGAAAGGCGAATCGGGCGTGTGGTATTATTTGTGTGAATCACAGTGCGCCCGTAGCTCAGTTGGATAGAGCGTCTGGCTACGAACCAGAAGGTCGGGAGTTCGAGTCCCCCCGGGCGCACCATTCCTCAGTTTTGACTCTTTTGAAGATCAGATCGAATGGTTTTCTGTAAGTAGGATAAAGACTTACCGCATCACTCCCGCAGTTCGAAAGCACCATTTTCAAAAGTTTGGCTCTTCAGCGTGATCTTTCTTAACGTATAGAAAATAAGCCTTGTTTGCGAGTTCTAAAATCCTTGCGGCATCCAATAATAATCTTTCTGGGCGAACCTCTTGTAATCGACCAGTGAACCTCGAATTTCGCTTTCTTCTAACTGCCACTCCGCCGACTTTCTGGACCAAAGCTCTTCCGTTATTCTACCGTCCAGCTTGTCCTGGTAGGCCAGATCCATCCTTTGATGAACTTGGGTCAGGCGTTGCGCCAATCGTTCGCCCTGCTGCCTCCTAAGCTCTTCTCGATGGCCCCTGTCGTTCAGCAGAGAATCTTGGAGTCGAGCCAGGATATCGTCCGGGATGTCGATGTCTTTGAGGACTTGCCCAAGGCGGTCTCCGAGTTCTTGCTCACGAAAATAGGGGAGCCCGCACTTTCCGCGAAAGCCGGTGCAGCGATAGTAGGTGTATTTCTCTTTCTTTATTTCCGCCGTCACTTTGCAATTGTCGTAGGCACAAGTTAACAGGCCGCGATATGCAAAATCTCGGGCGCTGACCGTCGGCTTGTTGTGGCGTTGGAAAACCGCTTAATTCCACACCCTGAATCTTATGTTCGACAAGTGGAGATTTGGGCTTTTAGATCCAAACAAATTGAAATTTAAGACAGACCTTGATCACTTTGACTTGATGATTTCTGGCATAGACTTCGGCTTGGATCAACTGAGCGACGAAGAACTGGCCGTTTGTTTTGATGAATTATGCCCTTGCAGTAGACCGCACTTTGGCGAGAATCTGCGAAAGCTTAGAATTAGAATAGAAAGGCAGTTCCCAGTTCAAGAAATTCCACCGAATCCCACCGAGTGAATATGGTATCCAGTAGTTTCCGATTCGGCGTCAAAATGCGCGGCGAGTGCCCAGTGAAAGACACAGCATAGATAAATTAGCTATCGGCATCGAGCGTAGCGAAGTATGACAGCGGGACATCATAGATCGCCGCTAGTCGTTCCAGCACGATGAAAAGCACCCGCACGGATCGCTCCAACTTGCCAACGTTCGGTTGGGTTGTACCCAGCATTAGCGCAACAGTCTTCTGGGTTAGTCCAGCTTCCTTCCTAGCCGCAACAATTGGACCATCAGCTTGCGCCGACGCTGGTAATCTTGGCGCAACTCACGTCGTTCCCGGCGCGGTTCTTCGCGTGTGTTAATCCATCACCAAAATTGAAAAAGGGGAAAGCCTGTCCGGCCTTCCCCTTTTCTTGCAGCGAGTTGCTTCCTTCTCGCTGGAAACGTTAGAAGCTGATCCGCAGACCCAGTTGTACCGTCCGCGGGGTGTTCGCCTGCACAGCTCCCGTGATCAGTTCGCCCGTGATACTGCCCAGCGCACCCCAATCAGCCGTGTCCCCAAGGACATTGTACGGATCGCCGAGTAGTGGATGGTTGAAGATGTTGGTGAAGTTGGCGTCGAATTGCAAATGGACGCGCTCCGTTATCATGAGGTCTTTCCGCACGCCCATGTCCACGTTCCAGTACATCTGGCCGCGCAGAATCCCGGCGCCACCACCGGCGCTTCCGTCGATACCCAGGATCGGGTTTCGGAAGCAGTTATAGACCGCTTCCGGGTTCTGGAACATGCTTGGGCCAAAAAACGCCGAGCCCATATCCGGGTAAGTCTTGGAGGGTATGGGGTTGTTGTGCCGGGAACTACCACCCACACCCGGACCGCACATGTTGATAGCGTTTTCGAAGGAGGAAAAGCCGCTGCTGCTGCCATCGGACTGGCCCCACGCTTGCCCGCCTCCCGCTTGGTATAAACCCAGAATGTTGCCGTCCGTCGGGACGACCGCGTTCGGTAATCCACTGCCGAGATTCAGGATCGGCGAAATGGACCAGCCACCCAGAATCCTTCCAGCGATGCCACGCTGGGCTTTGTAGATGGGAGGCTGGTACACAAAAAACAAATTGTACATGAACTTCCGGTCCCAAGATTGCAGCCCGTAAGCCGAGTGCAGGTTGTAGGGGTCCGGAACAGTCCATTGGCTGGTGGCTTGCACGATCGAGCCCGTACCAAGTGCTTTTCCATAGGTGAAGTTGGACTGCAACGTCAAACCGTGCCAATCCGACATCTTCAGCGAGATGAACCCGGCGTTATAGTTGCCGTAGCCAAGGCTGGCGCTAACGCCAACCCCGGTGCCCAACTGCCCGCCCGCCCCGCAGGGTGGATCTGTGGGTGCTGACCCCGGGCAAGGCGTATTGCCGGGGATGGGTGTGTTCATCATGGTGCGCGCAAAGTTGAACGCACCATTGTCAAGGTTGCTCCATAGGCTCCACACGGCGTTGCCGGCGATGTTGCCCCCCTCATTCTTTGCCACGGCTTGCGCGCAGTTCCCCCCAGTGACGGCACAGTAGGCCGGATTCAGCGCTGCCTTAAAGAACGGTTGTTCGGTCACCGCTGCGAGGTTACCAACGCAGTTTCCGCCTGCGAGCTTCTGTTGGTTTTGTGGGAAGGTTGCGCCGGCGCAATACTGCCAAGCCATCTGGCCGAAGGCCTTGGCAAACGACTGCCCCCCCAGCGTCATCATGTAGGGCACCGCATTGATATTGATCGCCTGAAGATCGTGGGTATACTTTCTGCCGATATACCCGAATTCGATCGTGGTCTTGCTGTTAATCTGACGCTGCACGGTCAAATCGAATTGGTGGTTCATGCTCGGCCGGAAGTTCGGGTCCAGAGCCTCACTCGATCCAGCATTCTCCGCGTTCACTCCTGGAACGACCGGTTGGGGCAAGGTAGGGAGAGCTGGCGTTAACGGCGCCACCAGTCCATCGAAACCCCCGGCGGTCGGACCGATGCGGAAGGCGTTGTTTGGAGTCGACGTCTGACCAGGAGAACAGCTTCCATTCATGAGCGGGCTGAAGCACTGCACCGGCTGGATGAGACCCGTGCTCAGAAGTGGCGTGAGCAAAAGCGCCACGCCATTTAGGCGGCCATACAGGATGCTGTAACCGCCGCGGATGACTGTCTTTTTTCGTCCAAGCACATCACCGAGCAGTCCGGAGTCGAAGCTTGGATTCCAAGCTGCCGCAATGCGCGGGCTGAAGGACTTATAGTAAGGGTCATAAGGATACTTCGGGTGGCCGGCAACATTGTGCACCAGCGAGAACCCGATGTTGGGATTGAAAACCTGGCCGGCCAGCGCCGCCTTTTCCCTCGCGTTCAAGTAAGCCTCGGTCGATATCGGCTTATTGTCCGGGCCTACCATAACGATCTGCTTTCCATTCTTTTCATTCGGAGGCATTTCCAACGTCCAGCCCAACCCATAAGTTAAAGTAAATGTGGGCTTCATCCGCCAGGAATCGCTAAAGTACAAGTTGTAAAAGGGAATGGTGCTCTGGTCAAACACCGGCGCGGCGATAGGTAGTACCGCCAAGTTCGGTGCGGTGCGCATGTATGCCACTTGCGTCAAGCTCGGAATGCCTAGAAGGATGGCATAGTCCCGATACCAGTTCTTTAGGCGATTGCCGCCGACACCACTAATTGCGCTGGGTACATACCCCGTCATATCCACGCCGCTGCCCACATTGTTGCCAGTGGTACCGCCGCCCGAAGCCAGGTCGTAAATGATCTCATTATTGACGGAGCCTCCGTTGTCGGTACGTAGGTGCCAGTTAAAGTTATGCTGGTAGGTTCCGCCGAACTGAAAGAAGTGCGTTCCTTTGATCCAGGAAACGTCATCGCGGATCATGTGATCCTGGCCATCCCAGAATCTGGTGCGGACGCGTTGGGTATCTAGGTTGTAGGGGGCCAGCAAACTGCTAGAGGTCTCGCCCTGGGGTTGCAGCGCCCCGCCCAGACCAGGCAACTGCGGTTGCTGGGACACTCCCGGCTCCCCTGGTCCCCGGCCTCCTGTAAAATAGCGTGCCCAGTAATTGCGCAAATAACTGTAATGGAAATCATTGGTCAGATGACTGGTAATATTCGTCGTTAGGCCAGCAGTGTAGTACGAAGGTTGCTGTGGACGTTTGTGAACGGAAGTGGGTACGCCGATTTTGTCCCCAGGGAAGAAACCACCGATATCCACTTGACTGGTTGTAGCTCTTTGCAAATTATAATAGTGATAGGTAGCAGAGAAATGCCACTTAGAGCCAAAGTCGTGATCCACGCGGGCGACTCCAAAGTTTTCATTCCATGGTAGGGACAAGCTGCCCCGAAATGCCTGCGTGTTCAAACCATCGCACCTGCTGCCGATCGCCCCGCACGACGCCCCTGGAGTCGGTTCCGGCTCAAACTTCCACATGGCCTGCATTGTAGGGGTGATTCCCAAACCACGTGGGTCGCACGGGCCCGCCGGGCACTGCGCAGGCGCAAGCATTTGGGTCGGGTTACCCGGATTCGGCACCGATCCATTCGTCAGGTTGTAGTATTGGATGGCCCCGGCCGAATCCTTGAACTGCAGAATTCCTTGCCTCATCAAGTCGGAAGGCACTGTTCTATAAAAGGTGGAGGTGTTTGGCCAACGGAAGCCCTCGTAATTGCCGAAGAAGTACCACTTCCCACCCAGAATTTCCTTGGGAATGATGGGCCCGCCGCCAGCGGCGCCGAAGCGGTTGTAATGAAAGCTATCTCGGGGTGCACCATTGGCGTTATTGTCCCACGTATTTCCGTTCCAGTTATTGTCGTAATAGTATTCATACGCCGTACCGTGCCAAGTACTGGAACCGCGCTTGGTCACCATCTGCACTTGCGCGCCTGCCGAACTGTTGAAGTCGGCCGTTTGGTTGTTCGTGCCGACCCTTAATTCCTCAATGCTGTCTACCGGCGTCGGCATTACGCCCGTAGGTCCTCCGCCACCAGTCGCGGTGACATAGGAATTGACCAAGCCGCCTGTTGTGTCACCTGCGGCGCTGGGCGTGTAAATATTCATCGAGCCGTCCATGTCGTTGGAGTTATTTCCGCCGTCCAACCCGAACGAGTTCTGATCGTAGATTGCTCCTGCCACGCTGCCGTCTGGCGCTACGCCCGGCTGCAGCGTGACGAAAGTGCTGACATCGCGCCCGATCGTGGGCAGCGAGTTCAAGGCAAGTCCCGAAATGGTATTGCCAACCGTGGCGTTCATGGTCTGCAGTTCGGTATTAGTCGCCTTTACCTCCACGACTTCCGTCGCTGCTCCGATTTCCAGCTTGACGTCGAGATTTTTCGTACTTCCGACGTTTATTTCCTGGTCGCTGAACTTGGCCGCGCGGAATCCTGTTTTGCTTATCGTCAAGTTGTACATCCCAGGCGCCACGTTCGAGAAAGCGTATCGCCCCGCTTCGTTTGTTGCGGCTGCTCGAGAAATATTCGTCGCCGCGTCGGTCAGCGTTACCGTTGCTCCGGCCACCGCCGCCCCAGACGGGTCCGTGACTGTACCAACAACCTGGCCTGTTCCCGCCATTTGCGCGACCAAACCAGATGGGCTCACTGCGAACAGAATCGAAATTGCGCAGATTAGTAGAGAGACTCGCTTGCTTGTCATAAAACGCCCTCCTGTGGGGTCCCCACGGAATTAAAAACACCCCGACCCGCAGAGCCTTTCGCCACGCGACCGCTAAATTCTTTATTTAAATAGGCAACCTACTACTTTCTACACCACCTGACGACGAAGGTATCGGCAGAAATTGGGGCCTTCATACAACAATTTCAACCACGGTGCAAGGCAAAAAACTCTTACCCCCTAAATAACCAGGCCACCGGTGGAACCCAATCCGGAGGCGTCTACCCTCCCTCTTTATTACGGAACGAATTTGGGCTAGTACTCGATCAATCCAGCAAACAGCGACCTTACGTGTATATGAAAAAGGATATGAACCGCGGCTGGGGGCAAGTTCCCCCTCAATGGCGTATACGCTCCTGAACACGTTCGAAAAGCTGTTACACCACAAAGCAGGTCATTATCACAGGTCGGAATCGCAGGTAACGAAACATTAATTGACAGAAACAATGAGGGATACATACGATCAAACTCAAATTGATTTAATGTGTTCAACGACTCCGCAAATCGATGAAATTGTTCAAATCGCTGGGCGGACCCTGCGAGCCGTTGGTTATGAGATATTTGAATTCCAGCGTACCTTCAACCGCGCAGAGTTCAGGTGTTGTATTAGCACGAAGCTAGGGGCAACCGTTCGCTTTCTGTTTGTTTTCACATCAGCGCCCCAATTCAAGTCAGAGGAACTCACCGAATTTCGACATGTGGCGGAAACCCAAGGGCTAGCGCTAATCTCGATCAGCGGTGTAGGCGCTGAAGGACAGGTAAGCTGGGCTGACTTCTTGCGCGCAATGGGCGGTCCGGTTCCATCTTGGCGGGCATTACAGCCCAACTATAGCGAGGTGTTGCTGACCGCGTCTCGTAACAAGCTTCCAGCAGGCGAATCAGGAGAAGCTTGGGCTCTGTTCGAAGATCTCATCGCCGACGGTCTCGAGTTTTCTCTAGGTCGCAAAGTACACAGTTTCGGTGGGAGGCTTAGAGGACAAAAGGTGAGCGACTTGATCGCTCAGTTGCCTGAATTTGATCTTCTTGTTGTTGACGGTAAGGCCACCGAGAAGGAATTCGACGCAGGTTGGCCAAATTTACGTGCACTGGCTGAATATGTTGAAAAACAAAAGATCCGTCAGAACGGATTGAACAGGATTTTAGCCGCAGTGATCTTCTCAAGTGCATTCAAACAAGACTCCAAAAGTCTCCGGGATGCCTTGGATGAGTTCATGGCGGCAACTGGAGTGCCGTTGTGCTTCATGACGGCAGGTGCTCTTGCGTTCATGGTGGAATTGTTCCGAAAAAATCCCGAATTGAGAAACGCAATTCGCTGGAAGGCTGTGTTCGTTGGCGGACTGATAGGGGAACCAAAGATTTCCAAGCTGACCGAAGAAGCAAAGATTGAGCGCATTGAGAGTAGAGAAATCTGATGGGCACATCGAGAAACGACCGGTCTCCTGGAACGCCCAGTTGGAAACCTGTACTAGCTTCAGTCGGTAATCCGCTTGTAAGTGTGGAGCGCCAGAATCTCGAGATTTGGCGCGCCGCCTTCGCGGAAAGAGGGGAAACCCTAGAGCGAGAACTTGGGAGTTCGGTGCTCGTCGTTAAGGTTCGTCATACTTGCGTTTAGCTTTCAAGGCGAGGCCTGACCACCGGAATTTCGGTAAATGAATTAAATTTTATAGGTACTTATCTAGTAAGTGCTGATCGGGCGCTGTCCAGAATGGGACAGTTTCGCGGCAGGGTGCTATCGCATTCTGTCCGAGTGGTAAAGAAAGGCCTCACGCTTAGACAGATCTCCTCTATGCCGTGTCCAACTTGTGGTGTGGCTGCCGGGAGGCATTACATTTTGCATTCGGGTATTCCGCGAGTAGAACCACACGTAGACCAAAAACTTGCCGCTAAAGAGGACATTGAGAAGGAATAAATTCGTCCGTCGTTACATGGTCGGTATACCGAGCAAATCCTGTGATATTCAAACCCAAATCATTCGAAGGGTTACAGTTCCGTTCTCTAACAATGGGGTGAACATATGTACAGAGGCGAAAAATGGCATTGCACGAACCCAAGTTGTCAGGCCGAGATTGTCGTGACGGGGACCTCGAAACTGATACAGGCCGACAAACCCCTATGTGGTTGCGGTTCCGTCATGAAAAGAGACTATGAGAAACCGATAGCTCGAAGAATGGTTGTTGGTGGCGAATTCATGAAAACGGCTCCTGGGTGAAGCTAGGTTCCCCTGCCGGAAGAAATCACACCGACGCCAATCTTTCGGCGTCTTCTCTCCGAATACTTCAGACGTGCGTTTTCCGCTTGCTCCTTTGTCTTGAACGGCTTCGAAAGGATGACAAGCTCGCTGCCTTTATATTCGAACAGGACCCATCGCACAGAGGTTTTCATTCAAGCGGAGCCGAGCAGCCCATTGAGGCAATCCGGGAATCCAACATATTGTCAGATTCCTATAGCGTTTTGGCCCAAGCAATACACGAAAGGCTTGACCCTGACCGGGGGAAATCTAGCACCCGACCCTAAAACTACTCGCACCGGTCCGGCAGCGGGGATGGTCGTACATCCTGTTTAGCTGTTTAGCAAGATTCGTTTGAATCGACATCCTTCGTCGAAGGGATCGCATCGATGAAACTCTTCATCTGACCTCCAATATACTGCCCTTCCTTGGAGTCTTCCGCTGCTTACTCTTCCAACTCTAATACTCCGCCCTTAGGCTTTCGATGACAACTTGAATGGATTTTTGAGAGCGTACCGCTCACCAATTCCTGAGCATCGGGGAGGTAAGATTGGCTAAGAGATTAAAGGGCTATGCCAAAACCACCGCAGCGATGCAGCCCGTTACGACGTCAACCGCCTCGAGCGTCTCTCTTCGCGCGATCTCTTGGGGACCGAATCCGCAATCCCTTAATCTCTACAGCTATGTCGGCAACAACCCCACCGGCTTTGTGGACCCGACTGGCATGGGTGTTGGACCGGCTTACCGGCCACAAAAGTGTAGTGACGCCTAAACAAGTTGAGCAAACCATTGGTCAATGAGCAAAGACTCCCTCCAAGGTCCAGCATTCGTAACCGAGTGGCCTACACTCTCCTGGAGGCGCATGCATTGTTTCGATGAAAATATGTGCAAATTTAAGCGAACCTAAAGAAATCCTGTGACCTAGCATCGTTTGACGTTCTCTGATAGAGAAGAGGGTCCACCATGTCTCGATACGACTTATTCCGGCTCAAGGAAGAATCCGCATTCCGTCTCAAGCAAGAATCCGCAGTGTGGATTGGCACGGCTGAAACCATGCAGGAGGCGAATACCCGAGCGAGTGAACTCACAGACTGTCCCGAATGCTTAGTTTTGGATTCCCAGACAGGTGAAAAGACTGTCATGAAAACAGGCAGGAATCACCTTAGATGAACAACTTAATCCGAGCAAGGTTGAAACGTCGCAGAGAACTGTAGCGCCATCGAGGAAATCATCGCTTTTGGGTACGCTATCGTACGAACCGAATTAAAAAACTTGACATCGACATCACCCGGAGAGAATTTCAATTAACCCGGTGAACCAAGATCAGAAGTGGAGGTTCTATGGTTCCTCGATACGATGTTTTCAAACTGGTAGATGGCGCACCTGTTTGGACCGGCACAGCAAATTCCCCAGACGAACTAAAAGAACAATTCCGCCACTTGGTGACCGATTCTGTTCGTGAATGTTGGGTGTTGGACCGGCTTACCGGCCACAAGCGTGTAGTGACGCCTGAACAAGTTCAGCAAACCATTGGACAACGAGCGAAGACTCCCTCCGAGTTCCGACATTCCTAACCTGCGATATCCAATTCCCGCCATTATGAAATGCTCATGGCGCAGCCGTCGTCGCGACTTGATAGAAAATGTAATAGTTAAAACCAGGAGTATGCAGAGAGTGTAGCGGCGTTGTTCCCACCGCCGCAATGGTTACCCGACCTACGCACGAGCCGCCCTCGTCTCCTGCTTCCAACGTGATTTACCATAATGACCGTGGCCAAAATAGGTCGTTTACTGGATAGCTGTGCCAGTTCGCAGGGTGCGAAAATACTCCAGTCTATTTGGTTCTCCAGCCCAATTCGACAAAGCGCCGGAGGCCACTATGATTGCGGGTTTTGACGTGTTTAGAGTTGATGCGGAGGAAAGACTTTACCGGCTTGGCACTGCGAAATCAATCGATGACGCAAAAAAATTTGTGGAGGTTCTAGCAATCGACGCCAAGCGCGAATTCTGGGCGATTGACCAAATAACGGGAGAAAAAGTGGTTCTAAAAACCGAGGACCCAGCGTAAAGGCATGTAAAAGGCCGAAACACGGAGGTAACATGCACCGTTTCGAACTCTTTCACATTCTCGAAGGGCAGGCGTGTCGGATTAGTTCCGCGGAGACTTTCGATGAGGCAAATGCGCTGGCGACTCTTCTCGACGATGATTACCTGATTGTCGATAACACCACGGGGCAGCACGTTCGAACTAACAAACTTCTTCTGCGCGATGGCTTTGATTACGCATTGAAGTAGCGTCACGAGTCTGCCGCTGTTCTGTGAACTGCAGTCCATTTTCTCGCTCATGGTTCGTAACGCCGAGAACTGGATGACGGGCCAGAAAGTCGTCACAATCCCGGGACAGGATGAGCGGCAACAAACTTGAATGCGCCAATGCCTTTGCAAGTTGGCACGAAGACAAAAACGAAAAGCTCCATTAACAAAGCAACCCCATAAAGGTTAGGCCGCGAATTGCAAGCGCTGCGGGTGCGCGTCACTGGCTGAGCGTGGTTCAGGGGTTCGCCGGTGTGCTGTTGGCGGGGTTCGCGGAGTTGGCAGTATTCCGGGTTAATTTGCGGACGACGAATTCCTGGAGGAGATTTGTGGCGGCGTTTGCGCCAATCGCGATTAGGGCGTTTTCAAAGATTAAGTTCGCATCGCGATCGGTGGCGGGATAGTAGAGATTGGAGATACCGCCTGCGGCGAAGCTGCCGAGGATACTGGAGTAATCGGCTTGCCAGTGTCCATTGTCGCCTTTGCAGATAACGGAATTGGCGAGCGCATAGAGAATTCGCGAGCGCTTACTGCCGGTTCCTTTGTAGAAATAACGTGGATCTTGTTTCAGGAGCGAGGGCAGTATGGCGCTGCCGATGAATGTACCGATAACGCCGTCGGCGTAGGACGCGGCGTAGCGTTTTGCGTAGCCTTGTGCACCCTGCCCATATCCACTGAAATCATCTTGGGCCTGCTGAATCCCCGCGATTACCCCGCTCACACCAAAAGTGACCGGATCGACCGTGGTCTTCCATGCAAGTTGAAACTTTTGCTTGGGGGTGAGAGGAACCGCATTGGGGATGTAGGTGACATAGAAATTTGGGAGGACACCGAGAACGCGCTGCTTCTCCTGATCCTTGATCTGCTCTTCGGCTACTTCGACGGGCGAGGGCACGACCCGCACCTCGGTGATCGCGGTGGCGAGGGCCAAGGTGATCGGGGGGATGCGGTAAGCCTCGCCGGAACGCAGGTTTCCAGAGAATTCTTGCGGAGCGAAGCCGGTCGAAGTGATGGAGAGATGGAAGGGCCCGGGTGCGACATTGGCAAAGGAGAATTGCCCATCTTCGACGGTTAAGACCTCCAGGCTTGGGGATTGGTCGCGGGTGAGTCTCACGCGTGCCCCCACGACAGCGGTTCCCGTTCGATCGATAAGTGTTCCGGTGATAGTTCCGGGTGATTGCTGGTCGGGGGACCGCTGGGTGGGCGATTGCCAGGTTCGCGGTGCGTTGGGTAAATCATTGTTGGCCCCGAAGACGACAGGGCGTGGCTGAGACTGAGCTGGGGCTGGAAAGCCGCAAAGCAGGGCGATTAAGGTCAGCCAGAAGAATCGGACCGAGCCAAGGAGGGAGCGCCGGACTCTTCCGGGCAAAGATTTGCTGCGCAAGTCTTCCTGCGAAGAAGTCACAATGACTACTTTAGCGTTTTGATCTTTGTTCCGGCAAGCGGTGAGTGGGTGTAGTTTTGAGGTCAAGCTGTTCTGTGAAAACAGTGGAAGAAAAAGGACCAGTAAGAGTGCCGCGCCTACGGCGCTCGGATATCCTTAGGTTACGCTCTCAGTCCTCACCAGGCTAAGCTCTGTCGCGCCTCTGGCGCTGAAGTGGAGAATAATCCAAGAGCAGTTCGCGTCAGCGCTTCGCATTACGCCGCTCGAAGCTTGGATAAAAGGCGATCACTGCAAAAGAGAAAGAAACCTGCACAGGTCGGACCGCTTTTGTCCAGGAGCTTATAGCAAGCCATGGTCCTGCGTTTCGTGGCCGGCGTTGGCGCAGCGCCAACGGAAGAAAAGAGCGGCCACTTCGGTCGGGATGACAGGCGAACAACCGTCGAGCCTAAAAGCTTAGAGCGCGTCAGGGTTGGGGTGGCGCAGGAAGGATTTGCCGTGGTCTTCGGCGCCGCGGACGAGGAGGAGGGCGAGCGAGAGTATGGTGACGACTTCGAAGCCTGCGAGTGCCCATTGGTAGCCAAAGCGGTCGCGGAGGGCGTATTGGACGGAGTTGGTTGGCGAGGCTAAGAGAATGCCCAATTGGTAGGCCAAGCCGGGCATGAGACCGCGCGCGGCGTCGGCGGCTAATTCGTTGAGGTGGACGGGAATTACGCCCCAGGCGCCTTGCACTCCCATTTGCATGAAGATGGCGGCGATGGTGATAGCCAAAAGAGTGTGGCCAAAGGCCCAGAACGGAATGACGACGAGACAGAGGCCCAGGGCGCACATCATGCTTTTGCGGCGGCCTGCTACTTGCGAAAAATGGCCGAAGATAATTGCGCCGACAACTGCACCGATATTGTAGAGAATGGCGATGTTGGCGCGCTGCGAGGGCAGTGCATGGTGAACTTCCTGGAGGAAGTCGGGGAAGAGATCCTGCGTGCCGTGGGAGAGAAACATCATGAAGGTCATGAGCACGACTAGGTAGATGAAAAGCTTCCATTGGCTGGCGACGATACGGAGAACGGCGCCGGTGGTGGGAGCGTGGTGCTGGGCCCAGGCTTCGGACTCCGGAACTTTTGTGCGGATGTAGAGCGCGAGCAGAGCGGGAAGCGCGCCTAGCCAGAACATCGGGCGCCAGCCGAAGTGAGGAAGCACGAGGCGCGCCGCGATGGCGGCTAGCAAATAGCCGGTGGAATAGCCGCTCTGTAAAATGCCGCTTAAGATCCCGCGCCATCGGGGAGGAGCGGCTTCCATGGCGAGGGATGCACCGACTCCCCATTCGCCGCCCATGCCGATGCCGAAGAACGCACGGAGAATGAGGAACACGGTGTAGTTGGGCGCGAATCCGCAGAGGAGTTCGATTACGGAGAAATAGATGACGTTGGCCATCAGCGGAATGCGGCGGCCGTAACGGTCGGCTAGCAGACCGAAGAGAAGCGCGCCGACCGGCCGCATGGCAAGGGTGGCAGTGGTGGTGAAGACGATCTCTTTTTTGCTGACGCCGAACTGATGGGAGAGCGTATCGATGAGGAAGACGACAACGAAGAAATCGAAGGCGTCGAGGGTCCAGCCCAGGAAGCCGGCGAGAACGGCGTGATGGCTGCCCGGTTTGGCGGGGGCGCCGATTGTCATTTTGTGTGACACGTTCTGCGAGAGCTCACGTGGTGACGCGCCACTGGTTGGGCTTTGGCATGAGGCGATAGAGTGCCACACCGGAGCAGATGGAGACTAGTCCGAGAATCAGGCCGGAGGCGTAGCGGCCGAAACAAATCTGACCGATGGAGAAGAGCGCGGTGTAGACGAAGATGCAGCCGATGAGCCAGCTTGCGAGATTACGGCCGAGATCTTGGGTGACTTCTTCGACGCCGCTGACTTTAGCGATGGGCTTCCAGCCGCGGAAGTCGGGGCGGACCTTGCGGTAGAAGGCAATGAGCGTGTCGCCGGGTTCTGGAGGCGTGAGCAGGGTGACGACGACCCAGACGATGGTGGTGATGGCCGTAGTGGTGAGCGTGGTTTTTGCGAAGATCACCGGTTCTGAGCCAAGGAAAAGATGCGAGCGACCGAGGAGCGCATTCCACAACGATTGGCTGTGGAGCATTAGGGTGGCGACGATGGCGGCGGCCATGGCGGAGATTTCGCTCCAAGCATTGACGCGCCACCAATACCAGCGGAGCAAATAGACGCCACCAGTCCCAGCGCCGAGTTCGAGGACAATTTTCCAGCCTTCGCCGACGGATTGCAGTTGCATGGAAACAAATGCTGCGGCGACCACCAGAAACAGCGTGGCGATGCGCGAGGCGTTGACGTAGTGCGATTCACCGGCGTCTTTTTTAAGGAAGCGACGGTAGAAATCTTCTATGAGATAGGAACTGCCCCAATTGAGTTGCGTGGCTACGGTGGACATGAACGCGGCCATGAAGCCAGCGAGCAGGACGCCGAGGAGAGCGTGCGGGGTGTGGCGCGTGGCGACGAGCATATAGCCGCGTTCGGGTTGCGTGAGATTGGGATAGAGAACGACGGCTACGAGCGCGGTGAATATCCAGGGCCAGGGACGGAGCGCGTAATGCGCGAGGTTGAACCAGAGGACAGAGAGAACACCGTTGCGTTCATCGCGGGCGCTGAAGATGCGCTGGGCGATGTAACCGCCACCGCCGGGCTCTGCGCCAGGGTACCAGAAGGCCCACCACTGCACGGTGAGATGAACGACGAAGGTGATGACGGGAAGAGTCCATAGCGCTGTGGCGGCGAAGCCACGGGAAAAATCGGGCAGCAGGCCGGTGATGTCGCTGGCGTTTGGACCGGCGTGGGCGCGCATTTCCGCGAGTCTGGCGAGGAGTTGCGGCATGCCGCCGACGGCGCGGATACCAAACCATGCGACGGCTATGACTATGGCCATTTTTAGGACGAACTGAAAGAGGTCGGTCCAGAGCACGCCCCAGAGGCCGCCGAGAGAAACGTAAATCCCGGTGAATGGCATAAGGAAAAGGACACAGATCGCCAGGGCTTTGGCATCGGTGACGCCGAGCGAGGTGCTGATGATATTGACCATGGCCTTGGTGACCCAGCCGAGAATGAGGCAGTTCATCAAGAGGCCGAGATAGACGGCGCGGAAGCCGCGGAGAAAAGCGGCGGGCTTTCCGTGGTAGCGCATTTCTGCGAATTGCACATCGGTGATGAGGCCGCTGCGACGCCAGAGACGCGCGAAGAGGAAGACGGTCATCATGCCGGAGGGAAGGAAGCTCCACCAGAGCCAGTTCCCTGCTACGCCTTGGGTGTAGACGAGGCCGGCAACGACGAGCGGCGTGTCCGCGGCGAAAGTAGTGGCGACCATGGAAGTGCCGGCGAGCCACCAACTGACTTGGCGGCCGGAGACAAAATAATCGGCTGTGCTTTTGCCGGATTTTCCGCGGAAGTAGAGACCGAGGAAGACGGTGACGAGGAGATAGCCAGCGATGGCGGCCCAATCGAGAACGGTTAGTGGCACGGTGTTTTCGCCCTCGTAGTCGCAGGGGAACTGAAATTGATTGTGGAGAGGGTCTTCATGGGGTGATTGGAGCACGCTGAGATTTGCCGGGAAGGACGTTGGGAACGAGCTGGCTGTTGCGAACTACCGGCGTTCCGTTGACCAGGACGTACGGGATGCCTTCGGAAGGCTGTATGGGATCTTCGAAGGTGGCTTTGTCGATCACGTGGACAGGATCGAAGACGGTAATGTCCGCGTCGGCACCGACCCGGATGCGGCCTTTGTCGTGGAAGACAGGGGCACGCTTTTCAAGGCGTTGCGCGGGCATCAGGGTCATCTTTCGGACAGCAGTCATCAGATCAAGAGCTTTTTCTTCGCGGACATAGTGGCCGAGAACGCGAGCGAAGGTGGCCTGGCCACGGGGGTGTGGCTTGGGGTCGGTAAGGGGCATACCGTCGCTGGCAACCATCACGATGGGATCAGCGAGGGCAGCACGCACAGCAGTCTCTGGGATGGAAAAGATGATGACCGTGCCGCCTTCCTTGCGGAATTTCTCGAATGTTTCGGCGGTGAGGCGCTCCCCGGTTTTGGCCCACTGAAGATCCTTGTATGTGATGTCGCCACGTTCCTGCCAGCCCGGATCGAAGAGTGCAGATTCGAGCCGAGTGCTACCTGCGGGATATGGGTAGGCTTCGGTGGTAACGTCCAAGCCTTGTTTTCTGGCGCCCTTGACCATCTCAATGAGGCGAGGAGTGTCCTTGGCACCCATGCTGGTTATGTGGACGACGTGGAGAGGAGCGCCGGTGGAGGCTGCGGCGGCGATGACTTCTTCGATGGCGGCGAGACCGGTGGTTGGTTCTTTGAATCCGGAGTAACGAAGATGAACGTGCACCGAAGCGCTATGAGCCGCTGCGAGTTTGAAGACGTCAACGATTTCCCCGTGGGAAGCAGCTGCGGTGTAGTTGATGCCCATGCCGACGGCGAGTGCTCCACGCCGGAGGCCATGTTCGATGGCGGCGTCAATTTGTTGCAGCTCTTCGGGAGTAGCGGCGCGGTGTGCGGCGTCGGCTGTCGGCAGAAACGAACCGGGGTCTTTCATGACCAGCATACGAACTGGAATGTGGCCGATGCTGACGCCATGATTGATTAACGAATGGCCTTCGCGCTTGGCATACCAGGCATCGACATCGGCGGTACCGGCTTCCAGTTCCAGCGATGTGGTGACCCCATCACGGGCCTGGAATTCGTAATTGCGGGGTTCCTGGCCGTGTTCATGGAGATCGATGAAACCTGGAGCGACGACGAGGCCATTGGCATCGATGGAATCTTTGCCCTGAATCGGGTTTACGGTGATGACCGCGATCTTGCCAGACTTGATGCCGATGTTGCGGATAGAGTCGAGGCCGGATTCGGGGTCGAGGATGCGTCCGCCAACAATGACGAGGTCGTAAGGTTCCTGGCTGACGGCATGAGGAGCGAGAAGTGAGCTCGCGACGATAGCGACCAGAGGCAAAAGCGTGGACGCGGCGAATCGCCAACGGTTGGGAAGTTCTCTGGAAAGCGTCATGGATTTTGCGGGTAAGTTTCGCCGTGTCGCGGCGGGATGTCAAAGGATTTCTAAAACGGTTCAATAGCGGAAAAGGGTGGCGGAAAGAAAACCCCGGTTCGCTGGGGGGAGCGAACCGGGGCGGGGGTACAGAGGGGGGCCTGAGGAAAATCGAATTTTGTGAATACGGCGGCTTCCGCGAGCCGGCTCTAATGAGCCAATAATTGGGGCCCCGTGGTGGCAAGGACGCAGATTTGCTGCAATTCCTCGTAGGTGAAAAAACACTCTTGTTCATTGCCGGCGTGTTCTATGTGTCCGATGCCGCTTTCGTGAGAGATCCGTGAGATCTCCTGAACCGAGAGGCCGAGGAGATAGGCAGCACGGGCTTGGGTAACGTATTTTGGAATTTTGTTGTTCATGTTTTCTCTCCTCACGCGGGCATCATGGCAAGACCATCTTCTTCGACGGCCATGATCATTGCCTTGTAGATATCCACGTCCCAGCCTTCACCGATCCTCATGCGAACGGTTTCGCCGCCCTCTTTCAGCAGCCTGCCGCGAAGGGGAACGCGGATGTCCCCAAGAGCAACCTGCAGAACCACAGCGTGTCCTAGATAGGCGTTGTAACCGGCTTCCATGACGACCCCTCAGGCCTTCGTGAATTTGCACATCCTGCAGGTAGGAGAATCGCGGTTAGGGGAGTTCGCAACAATGGTACAGGGAGGGTACGACTCTAGTATTTCCGTACTGTCTGCAGGGCAATGAAGGCCGGGTAGAGGGCAGGTGTGCAAAAGTACGGTTGTACTGCTCCTTAAGGACGGGGTACCTATCGCGGCTAGCGGGGGGAAGCTGGCAAACTCCTTGCTGGCCGCCGAAGTCTCGGCAGTTCGCAGAAATGGAAGAAAAAAGCAGATTCCTCACCCCGTTCAAAAGGTGAACGGGGATTGGAGTGAGCTGCGTTGGGCTTTGCGGCGGCAGGGAGCTAAAGGACTAGCGATGACACGCCCCAGTTGGTGGATGCTGGCCATGAGCGGATTGGTGGTGCATTGGCAGGAATCTGGCGAGAATTTGCTTCTTTTCTGTTACCGTATTTGTTGGAGTGTTTTTTCGTCCATTCAGCGGGCGAATTGACCCCTGGAACTATTTCACCGAAAATTGAGGCCGCTTGCTGGAATCGATCCGTCACCTACTCCACTCCATCTATGACGTCGAAGGAATAATACGCAGCGGCGGGCCGCTGCTGGTTTGCATCATTGTTTTTATAGAGACGGGCTTCTTCGTAGGCTTCTTTCTGCCAGGGGATTCCCTGCTGGTAACGGCCGGGGTGTTTGCAGCGGCAGGGGTGGTTCCGCTTAAGTGGCTGCTCGCACCGGTGATGCTGTGCGCGATCGTGGGAGACCAGATCGGCTACT
>Ga0209526_10000044_pt1 | contig 69100 bp, 62 predicted proteins | sample JacPinW_OM2H0_M1_FD_188566 | JGI IMG/M metagenome (GOLD analysis project Ga0209526, IMG submission 188566) | Forest soil microbial communities from Algoma, Ontario, Canada - Jack Pine, Ontario site 1_JW_OM2H0_M1 (SPAdes) (version 2) | ecosystem: Environmental > Terrestrial > Soil > Boreal... | reverse complement strand
CATCACCTCGACGCGGTGCCTGATTTCTCAGGCCTAATTGATGTGTCGTATCTCGAGAAGGCCGTCGAGCTCTCGACGACCCAGCATAAGTGACGGCGTGCAGCGCGCGTGCTCGGCAACTGGTTCGCTCGCGCTCGTCCCATCTCCAGCCAGGCCTCCACACCCGTCATAATCTGCCAGGTAGAAGCACCCGACCTTATTATTCGAGGGGCTGTCATACCACGTGTGCCCCTGGTCATCGAGGAAAAATTCCCGGCTGCTGTTTTCCGAATCCGGAAAGGGATATTCAGTCACCTTCCCGGTTTTTGGATCGAGACACCCAATCACGTCCATGAAATACGATGAGTACCAAAGATTATGATTCCTATCGATACCAAGACCATACGGGCTCGGCTGCGGACCAGGCAGTTGGTATTCCTGCCAATTTCGGTTTTGGGATCAAACCGGGCGATCCCTTGCTGGTGGCGCGCGTTGTACTATGCTGTGAGTGCTCCATGTCAAGAACATCGTATCGCGCCAGGGTATTCGAATTCAGATTCATCGATGCGTGCGTTGCAGTCGGCCACAACGGATCGATATTCCGGCAGAAAGTAGAAGAAGCGGCGCCTCCCAGCGGTAAGTGCAAACAAGACGAGGCGGCGAGTCCAAACGCGGCCGCAACACATTCGTGAAAGGAGGGTTCTCCATGAGACCTATACTGATTCCAACCGTGCTAGCGGCCATCTCCTTTTCCTCTTTTTCCTTGGGTCGAATGACCAATAGCGAACAGGAGAGGGCGAAAGCCCCGAAGAGTGACATTGAACTACGGTTGAAAGACCTCGATCGGCAATGGTTAGAGGCGTCATCGAATGCCGACACAGATTTTCTAAAAGGGCTTTTTGCCGACAGCATGTTTGAGGTGCAGCCCAATGGGCATGTTGTAACGGGGGCAGAAATGTTGCAGTCCATAACCAAGAAGGGAAAGGATGAAGGCACTGTAGATGACATAGAAGTGCGTGGCATCTACGGCGACACCGCGGTCCTGACCGACCGCAGGACTATAAAAACGGGTGTCCGGGCCAGGGGTCGCGGGTACCCTGACGGACCCTATCGGGTCATGCGGGTTTACGTAAAGCTGCACGAGAAATGGCGGGCTGTCGGTGCTGCGATGGCGCCTCTGATAGCTCAGTAGATTCTTGTCCGACGGTCGAGTATCACAAGGATGTTTAGGTGTGGAGCTGCATTCTTTCCGCCCGCAGACCTTATGTCCGTTTTGCAGAGGCGCATACTCGAGTTGGCTATGGCGCAACACCTCACACGAACGACGCCCAAGCCACCTTCCACGTTCTGTTTTCTTCCCGATGATCGCGCTACAAATCTCCTAGACTAAGACTAGGAAAGAATCTTCTGCTCTCGAAAGACCAGCGGTCGCACTCTTAACGCGAGGCAATGGGCACCAGTGCCGCTCCAGCGGGCCTCCAGTTCCCATTCTCCTTCACAAACATCCGAAGCACCCGAGTATCTTCGGTCGAAAGGAGTTTGCCGCTAGCGTCAACCATTTTAAGAAGCGTGTGATCGGTCGCGAGCGCGAAGTTCCCGTAAAGCGCCATCAACTTGAAATCACTCGGATACGGCTCCACAGGAGCGTAATTGGTGGCGGACTGCGAAGCGATCATCTCCGCCTTGGTTCGAACCTGCCCTTTGTTGGATATCTCGAAGAACTGATCGGCCCAGTATTTGCGTCGGAAATCCACGCAGTCTTGGAATCGCTTGTGGTACGGCCCGGCACCCGTACTACACAGCCATTGCTGGTCGGCGTCCCAAAGCATCCTCTGCAGATCCGAGCTCTTGTCACCACGGTTGCCGGCCTCCTGAGCCATGACCTGTTCACTGGCTTTGTGACCGATAGCCAACGGCAACCCAGCCACGGCCGCTACTAAGAACAGCATGCGAACTCTCATGAGTGCGTTCCTCCTTGTTGGCAACGCGCCTGGTAGTATATGAGGTACAACTCGCGAGCCGGGAGAACTAGCCCATCGAGCTGACGTGCTCCGGTTCTATCTTATAGAGGACGCGCACTTCGGAGGGCTTCCGGTACGGATACGGCTTGCCGAGGTATTTCTTCGAGAGCTTGTCAATATGCTCGTCGGCGCCATCCTTGGTAATCTCCACGACTCGGCCACGGACTTCCAGATACCGGTACGGATTCTCCGGATCCTGGATCGCAAGAGACACACGGGGATCGCGCCGCACATTTTTGTCCTTCACTCGACCCTGTGCCGAATTAAACAGAACGTGCTTGCCGTCGTAATCGACCCACACAGGCGTCACCTGAGGGCTACCGTCCGGCATGAGCGTAGCAAGACTGGCGAATGCGGGCTTGCGGAACAGATCTACATACTTTTCCGGTATGGTATTAGCCATGGGAACCTCCCCCTCCAGTCACAATGTACCAGATTATCCGGATATTCGAACAGTTTCGGCAACCTTCGGCCCAAGCTTGGCGGGGGCCAAGAAGGGGAGGGCCGCAAACCGCTTCCTGAAGGGAAGAAAAATCTGCGTTCTGCACCTTTCGATCTCTGAGCCCACCGCTCGAGACGCGAGGCCTGGTACAGTTTCGGAATTTCAATTATTTGGGAAAAGGCGAATAACCAGCCTTCACCGCTCTGTAGGCGGCCTCGATGTTAGTGGGAAATCGGTTTTCGGCCATCCAGTTGTCATACTCGGGCATGCGCAGTTCTTGCTTAATTTGATCGAGGAACCTTCCATCGCGCACCATCTCGGTGACTCTTTCAAGCAGCAATTCATAATACTGATCGGAGTCGTCAAAGATTTTGGCCGCTCCAGGGGCACCATGCCCGGGAATCACGGTTTTCAGGATGCGAAGCTTTCATCATCTTAGTGGCGTTGGGTATGTCCGGGATGGTCACAAAAGAGCGGGTGTTATTAAAACGGTTTGGAACCGCGGCGGCGCCGGAAAAAGCACGTGCTCCTTGGGCAGCCAGACCGCAGTGTCCGCCTCGCTGTGCACGTTCCTCATGCGCAGAACTACGAGTATCCTCTCTCCCCAAGTTCGCAGCCATTTTCTCGTGGTACTCGATTCCGGCGTGACCATCCGCCGATAGTTCAAGAGGGCATCGCGCATCTCCTGGGACTGTTTCATGGGGTTCGTGTTCCAATCGGATCGTAGTTTCCTCTGATCGCGTCGGATGCGCCCTCACCGGCAATGACTACAGCAGGAGGAGAGAAAACAAAGTCGCCGGTTGCGTGATCAGGATGCGTTTCGGTATTAATCAGGAAACGGACCGGAAGCGAAGTAAGCTTCTTAACCGCGCTCTGCACCGCCCGGGAATCGGCAGGATTATGACCGCTGTCGATCAAAACCACTCCGTCTTGGGTCAAAATGATGCCGCAATCGGAATTAACGTCGTTCGCGGAGTCAAGGATTCCGTCCTTGATCTTCTTGAACTGCGGGCCAAGGTCCTGAGCCGACAAAGCGGAGACGAACACCAAAAGGGAAGGCCAACAAGCCCACAAGAGTGCGAATTTGATTCTCATAATTCCTCCTGTCGGAGTTTCCGTGCCTACTATTTCATACGCCTGTGGTGCTAGAAACCCTTTCTTCTGCCAGCAGATGCCTCCTTCTGAGTGCCCAGACAGTGTGCGCATGTGCCCTGCCCCGTCTTTGTCTCCTTCAGACTCATTTCCACCCACCGAAGGATAGTGGAAGCGCAGCGGGAGCCGAGACCCCCGTCGCGGCAATAGTTGCCGCGAATTCATCGGCGGCCAAATATCCGGGCGAACCGACTTGCCGCACGTGTGGTAATCTACTCAGGCTTCGACCACCTCTTACGCTTCCCAGTTCCGGCTCTGGGATTCGTCTCGGAACCCGGAAATTACCCGCACTGGTTGTCTATGCCACAGCGAAAGCTGCTATAGAACTGTTTAAAAGAGATTGCATCCGAGCGGAATCTCTGGCAAAACACTCTCCGGTCCCGCAAGCACGCCTATGCAAATCTCTACGACCGAACAGGAGATCCTCCGCAAACCTGACAGCCGCCTCGTTGCCCCGGGGCCTTGTTTTCGCGCCACGTTATCCCCGCCGATCCGGATTTGTCCATGGCTCTAAAAGAAGCCATCGGGGAAGCCACGATCAACGGTCTGGCCTATGTGGGGGGCCTGGCACGCCTCGTCGGGAGCTCGGCAAAAGCCATCTGCATCGAGCCGCTGCGCGGACATAGGTTTCGAGTCAGCCGCGCGGTGCATCAGGCGATGTCGATTGGCGTCGAAGCCCTTCCGATCGTCTCGCTCATCTCCTTCTTCATTGGCACGATTCTCGCGCTGCAAGGCGCATACGAACTGCGCAAGCTCGGCGCAATGCAATTGATCGCGACTGCCGTGGCAGTTTCTATGACGCGCGAACTCGGCCCTTTGATGACGGCGATCGTCGTCATCGGTCGGTCAGGGTCGGCGTTCGCCGCCGAAATCGGCACGATGAAGGTCAACGAAGAAATTGATGCGCTCGAGACGATGGCGCTCGAGCCGGTGCACTTCCTTGTTGCTCCAAAATTTCTCGCCATGATCGTCATGATGCCCTGCTTGACCACCTGGGCCGATTCCCTGGGCGTCCTTGGAGGCGCAGCCTTCGGTGTAACGAGCGCTGGCTTCACATGGGGAAGTTATCTGCAAGCCTCCCTCAAGGCACTGATTCTGCGCGATATCATCACGGGCCTGATTAAGAGCGTGATGTTCGGTCTGGTGATCACGGCTGTCGGTTGCCAGGAGGGCCTTTCGACGGGACTCGGCGCTGAGGAAGTAGGGCGATCGACGACCTCGGCTGTAGTAAAGTCGATTTTCCTAGTTGTTGTCGTAGACTTAATCTTTACCGCTATCTTTTATTTCACGGCTACCAAGTAGCGAACTGTGGTTGCAGACCTATTTCCGAACGGCCAGACGGCTGAGTTTCCCGGCGGCCCAGCGATTTCGGTGCGGAATCTCCGCGTCAATTATGGCGAACGCGAAATTCTCCACGGCATCAACTTCGAGGTGAAGCCCGGCGAGACCCTGGTAATTCTCGGCGGCTCGGGCTCAGGCAAAAGCACGCTTCTGCGCACCTTGGTCGGCCTTGAACGACCGACTGGCGGCGAAATCTGGATTGGCGGCAAGGATTTTGCTGCCCTCTCGGAAGCTGAGCGAGACGAGCTGCGGAAAAAGATGGGAATGTCGTTTCAGGGTGGCGCGCTGTTTGGCTCGAGCACAGTCGGCGAGAACGTTGCGCTGCCACTCCGCGAACACACCCGACTCGATAATTCGACAATCGAAATTATCGTGCGGCTGAAGCTCAATCAGGTGGGGCTTTCGGGCTTCGAGAACTACATGCCCGCTCAATTGAGCGGCGGGATGAAGAAACGCGCGGCAATTGCGCGCGCGCTGGCGATGGACCCGGAGATCCTATTTTTCGACGAGCCTTCTGCCGGGCTGGACCCGATTATCGCTGCAGGAATCGACGAGCTGATCTTGAAATTGAAGCGGGCTTTCCAGATCACGATCGTCATCGTCACGCACGAACTCGCGAGCGCCTTCTTGATTGCCGATCGGATGGTCTTGATCGACAAGGGGAATGTCGTCGCCGACGGAACCCCGCAGCAGCTTCGCGAAAGCCAGCAGCCGCGCGTGCGTCAATTCCTCGACCGCGTTCCAGAGCCGGAGCTGACCGGAGAGATTGATTACCTGCAAATGCTGACGGGCGACACCCCGCCACAGCGGCAGTGACTCCCGGCGGCCCGTGTTATACTCCTGCGCACTTGCGACGTGTGCGCGACGCACGATCCGGGCATTTTTGAGGAAGCGGATGGATTCAAAACGCGAGCAGGCCTTCGTCGGATTGTTTGTCTTGGTGGCGGCAGCCCTCCTTATCGTCACCTTCTTGCTGCTGTACGGCAGGCTCAACGGCCGCGATACGCCGTACCGAGCGTATTTCAAAAACGCCGGTGGGCTGGTGCCGGGTACCGAAGTTCGTTACGCCGGCGGGCCGCCGGTTGGCCGCGTACAGAAAGTAGACAGTGACCCGCAAGATCCCACGCGGATGGAAGTTGATTTTGTGGTGTCGCCGAGAGTTCCTGTTAAGACTGACAGCGTCGCCGAAATTACGTCCAACAGTGCTCTGGGCGATAACTTCCTCGGGATCATCCCCGGCACCGCGCAGGCGCCGAGAGCGAGCCGGGACACCGTGCTGAAATCTATCGAATACGTGGGTTTTTCCGAGATAACGGCAATGATTGGCCGGTTGGGACCGAACGCCAGCGAGCTTGTTGCCAATCTGAACGATCGCACCGTCGACTTGAAGGATACGATCGACCGCGTGAATAAACTGTTGGACGCAAGGAACCGCAGTAACATCGCTGCGAGTCTTGCCGACCTCCATGGCATGCTGGAGGAAAATCGCCCGGCCATTCATTCGGCGCTCAACAATCTGAACGGTTCAAGCGCCAAGCTCGCCCCCCTGATCGACGATTTCCGCAAAACGTCGGCGCAAGCAAATTCCGCCCTTTCGCATATCGATGCAACGATCGCGGAGGACCGTCCGGACATCCAGAAGGCCGTCAGCAATCTCCGACAAGCACTGTCGTCGGCGGTTTCGCTTACCGACCAGCTCAACCGCACGCTGAGCACAAACGCGGAAAACTTGGACGAAATACTCGATAATCTGCGGCATGTTACCGATAATCTGAATTCGTTTGCCGAAACAATTAAGACGCGGCCGTATACATTGATTCGCGCCTCCGGGCTTAAGCCGCACGAGCCAGGACAGCCGCCGCCGAAGTAGGGACGTAGTTCATGTGCCGTCGGCCGATCTGGAAACAGTTGACGTGAGAATGGGAACGGGGAGAACCGAAGAGTGTTGATGCGACGCATCCAGCAGACTATGCTCGTTGTCGTGCTCGCCGGAATTTCCGCCAGTTGCGGCGCTTCGCGCCCCATAAAGTACTATGTCCTGGATGTCAGTCCCGCACCGGCAATTTCTCCATCCGCGCAATTTCCGATTACTCTTTTGATCGGCCGCGTCACGGCTTCGCATCTTTATCGAGATGATCGCCTCGTCTATGGTGCAGGACCTGTAGAACTCGGGACTTACGAATATCAGCGGTGGGCAGAAAGCCCGGCCGATATGGTGCAAGACATTTTGATCTCTTCCCTGCGGTCCGCGAAACAATATCGTTCGGTTTCGCGAATCGAAAGCAACTTTCGTGGCGACTACATCCTTCGCGGCCACCTCTACGGTTTCTACGAGGTAGACAAGCCCGAATTGGCGGCGCGCTTCTCTATTCAGCTCGACTTGTTCGATCCGAAGTCCGGCACTACCGTCTGGACTGACTCGTACTCGCATGACGAGCCGGTAACGGGCAAGACGGTTGGCGACGTCGTCGAGGCACTGGATCGGAACGTGCGGGCCGGGATGCAGCAGTTCACTGCAAATCTCGCTCAATACTTCTCGACCCATCCGGAGCAATCTCGCGCGGCAGCAAAGTAGTGCTAAATCTGTGCCTACCCAACTTTGACCTTCCGCACGAAGGGACGCGCAACAGGAGGGACCATGCGGTCATACCACAAGCTGCTGCCAGGACTCTTAATCTTGATTGTTTTCCTCGGTTCAGTCTGTCATGGAGCAACCATCACTGGCACAGCGAGAGGCCCGGATGGGGCACCTTTTGCGGGTGCATTCATCCAAGCTCAGAACACGAAGTCCGGAATAACGGTCATGGTCCTGTCGGACGATCAAGGGCGCTTCCGGGTGGAAAAGTTGCCGGGCGGGGCGTATCAGGTGCGGATAAAAGCCGTCGGCTACAGCAGTGATTCACACCCCGGCCTGAACCTTACTGCCGACCAAAACGCATCTGTTGATGTCGCGCTGCAGAAAGGCATGATTCACTGGAACGACCTCAGTATTTATCAAGCGGGGAAACTGTGGCCGGCATCGGCCGGGAAAGATCTAATTTTTGCGCATTGTTTTGTTTGCCATGGATTTCAAACCCGCATGGCTTCAGTCGCGCGCGACGAAGATGGCTGGCGAGACCGTGTGCAGTACATGCGGGATGCCTTGCATTTCAGTTTATCGTGGCGATTCACGGCTCAGAACGCTGCCGACGTGGCGTCGTATCTGACCAACCTTTTCGGCCCCGATTCCGTACTGCCGAAATCTCCAGCGGAAATGCCGCAATACCCGGAAACGGTGCGGAAGTTCAGCAACGAGGCCATGAAAATCGTTTATGTGGAATATGCGATGCCAGGACCCAGCCGTATGCCTTTTAGCGCGGCGCCCGACAAGAATGGCTATCTGTGGATCCCGAATTTTGGAGTTGCGAACAAGATCAGCAGGCTTGACCCCTAGACCGGAGAGATAAAGGATTTTTCGGTTCCCAACGTGGGCACTGCGGCGGTTCATTCCGCTGTTGCTGCCTCCGATGGATCGGTCGGGTTAACCGAGCAAGCTTCGAACAAGCTTGGGAAATGGGATCCAACCACGCAGGAGATCACCGAATACCAAGATACATATCTTCCCGGGAAGGAAGGGGATGAGGACGGCGGCTCTAAGCACACCATCCGCTTTGATCCGGGCGGAAACGTGTGGGCCACGGGCTATCCGTTGAGCCGTTTCGATCCAAAGACTGCAAAGTTTACTGACTTTTGGGACGGGGCAGCCCACACGTCAGCCTCGGAATGGATAAAGACGGAAATATCTGGTTTTCGAATCCGGGCACAGGGCAGATCGGGCGGGTCGATTGGAAAACACTGAAGATATCGCAGTGGACTCCCCCGACCAAAGGTGGCTACGAACGAAGGATCGAGCTGGATTTGAACGGGATCGTGTGGTTTGGCGAATATGAAACCGGGAAGATCGGACGATTTGATCCCAGAACCCAAACTTTCAGGGAATACGACTTGCCGACGGGTCCGCAAACACATCCATATGGACTTGGCATCGATGCAGATAACAACGTGTGGTATTCCTCCTATTACTTCGATGAACTGGCGTGCTTAGATTCGAAAACGGGCAAGATAACCGAATATCCGTTCCCTCATTCGGAAAATACCATCCGAGAATTCTTCCGCGATTCCGAGGGACGGATGTGGTATGGCTCCCCCTCGAACAACCGGGTTGGCTACTTTTACTTGACCAGCAAGACGGGCGGAGCCAGGTTCACTGGCAACTAGCGAGGATCGCAAGTCTCTTACGCGGTGGGGTCAGGCGAGTTCTGGTTTCCCACCCATTGTTTTGTGAGCCAGAACAGAGCACCACCTCCGCCGCGGGTCGATCGGCCGCGTGCGTTGACTGTTTCAGCCAGGCTGGCCGAGAAGTGCGAGGGAGGTGCAGACCCCGGCTTCCGCCCCAGCATAACAGCGCGTTTCCCCGTTCACAGGTCACAACCAGGCGGCCTGCGAAAGAGGTTTCGAGCGTGCTCGCTAGCTGCTAGCCATGGCTAGAGGCCTTTCCACGCCACGTAGGCAGCGCCCATCAGAGGGCACTCCTCATTTAGCACAACCTGAATCGGCACCTGGGCGAGAAGACCGACCATTTTTTCCTTGTCTCTCACGGCCGCGGCGAAACGCCCGTCTGTCATCTTGGGTAGAATTTTGACCGCGATTCCCCCTGCCACGTAGATTCCACCGCGCGCGAGTGTCCGGACCGCAAAATTCCCTGCTTCCGAACCATACATCTCGACCCACAGATCGAGCGTCGCGGCGCAGACCGGGCATTGCCCAGAAAGGCCCCGCTGGGTAATTTCCGGCGCGGGATCCTTGGTCGGATCGTCAAATCCGGGATGCTTTACCGAAGGGTCCAGGAATTCATGAACTGTCTGAAATCCCCTTCCCGAAAGTATGAGCTCCGTGCTGACGTATCGACTGCGCGCCTTTACGAACTTCCAGAGCTCCACCTGTTGCTCGGTGTGCGGCGCGAAGTCGGCGTGTCCGCCTTCGGTGGGCACGGCCACGTGCTGTCCTCCGTCCCAGAAAAGAATGGCTTGGCCCATCCCTGTTCCCGCAGCGATCACGGCTCGTGTGGCTTGCGGAGCGGGAACTCCGTCATGGATGGTTTCAAAATCTTTCGGCTCCAGGATGAGAATTCCGTAGCCCGTCGCCTCCAGATCGTTTAGCAGCCGGACGCGACCGAGCCCGAGAAGCTTCGCCATGACCGCTCCATCCACAATCCACGGGATGTTCGCGGCATGAACCACGTTGTTTACGACAGCACCCGCGACTCCAAACGACGCGGCGGTTATCCGCGCAGGATTTTCACGGAGGAATTCCTGCACGATTTCCGGCAAGCCGGAATGCTCGAGGCTCGAGCAGCGCTTGTGCGCGACGCGCACTAACCTTCCTTGCTGCAGGTCGAACAACCCCAGATTGGACTTGGTCCCTCCGACGTCGCCCGCAAGAATCATCCCGTTCTCCCGGAAAATGCGCAGGAATTTTTGGCACAAACATGGCTTACAGTGGGCGCCAGCGGCGGCCTTCGGACAGCGTCAAATCATCGGCTGCTCTGGGCCCCTCGCTGCCTGCCGGGTAATTCGGGAAAGGCGGTGCGGAAGCGCTCGCCCATGCTCCGAGAATGGGGTCGACGAGCCCCCAAGCCGCCTCGACGCTGTCGGCGCGATCGAACAGCGTCGCGTCCCCTCGAATACAGTCGTTGATAAGTGTCGCGTAGGCGTCGCGTGATCCGCCGCCGAATGCCGTCCGGTAATGGAAATCCATGGTGACCGGGCGGATTTGCATCTGCCCCCCCGGCGATTTCGCGCCGAACGAGAGTGAAATCCCTTCGTCTGGTTGAATAGCCAGTACCAAGGAGTTCGGCTCGATGTCCCCACCTCGGAAAACCATGTGCGGAGCCTTCTTGAACTGGATCGCCACCTCCGTGCGAGCCCTTGCCAGGCGCTTCCCCGTCCGCAAATAGAAGGGCACACCGCTCCAGCGCCAGTTGTCCACCTGAAGTTTCAAGGCCACGAAAGTCTCGGTCGCGGAATCGGGCCTCACTCCGGGCTCCTGGCGATATCCGGAGACCGGCTTGCCATCCACGTTTCCCGGCCCATATTGGCCGCGGACCACGAACTTCCAAATCGTTTCTTGCGTGAACGGCCGGACCGATTGCAACACTTTGATTTTCTCGTTTCGCACTGCTGTGGCATCAAATGTCGCCGGGGCTTCGAGCGCAACGAGCGAGGTGAGTTGCAACATGTGGCTTTGGATCATGTCCCGCAGGGCCCCGGTCGATTCGTAAAATGCTGCGCGGCTTTCGACTCCGAGCGATTCAGATGCCGTGATCTGCACGTGGTCGACGTAATTGCGATTCCAGAGCGGCTCGAAGATGCCGTTGCCGAAGCGGAACACCAGCAGGTTCTGCACTGTTTCTTTGCCCAGATAGTGGTCGATGCGATAGACCTGCGATTCATCAAAGACATCAAGAACTGTCTTGTTCAGCGCGCGCGCTGACGCGCGATCGTGTCCGAAAGGTTTTTCGATGATGACCCTCGTCCAGGACCCTTCCTCCTTGGGTTTCGCCAGTCCTGCCCTGCCGAGTTGTTCGATGACGTGGGGATAAACGTCGGGAGGCGTCGCCAAATAGAAGAGACGATTGCCTGCGAGCTGGCCCTCGCGATCGAGTTCTTCGAGCTGCTTTGTCAGGCGACGATAGGATTCAGGATCGTCATAGTCCCCGCGGAAGTAACGCAACCGCCGAAGAAAATCCTGCCGCTTGTCTGCATCCTTGCTCGCTTGTTCGCCCTTCGCCAAAGCCTCACCTGCGGTCCTTCGGAATTCATCGTCGCTCATTTGCGTGCGCGCAAACCCCAGCAGGCGAAAGCGCGGCGCGAGACATGCATGTCGCGCGAGGTCAAAGAGCGCAGGCAAAAGCTTTCGACGTGCCAGGTCCCCCGAGGCGCCGAACATCACGACGACGCACGGGTCGTTCGGAATTTCGCAATAGTAAGCATCGGACTGAGATGATTCAGCGACTTCGGGCGCGCGGGCGTTCGTCACATGGGCCTCCCCGGGGAAATTGGGCATCAGCGGCCGGGACTAGCAGAACCCCGGCTCGCAAGAGCCTATCATATTCTACGTAGATGCTAGGTTCGTCGCCGCCGTCTCAGGGAGATACCGCGAACTCTATACCGATCGCCATTCTCGGGGCAGGCAACGTTGGCGCGGCGCTCGCGCGTGTCTGGGCTTCTTGTGGGCACTCGATCGCGTTCGGGGTGCAGGATCCGGTCAGTGAAAAGGTAACGGCAGCGATCGCTGCGCTGAAGGGGAAAGGGCGCGCCGCGCACAACGAAGAGGCCGTACAATCGGCAACCGTCGGTGAAGGCTTTCAATACAATCGGGGCCGTGAATTTCGGGAACGCACAGTTCGGGGCTCCGGCGTGGTGACGGCTTCTAGTGCGGAGATGATACGCCGGCCAAGGCAGTGGCCCGCGAACTCATCGAATCTGCGGGATTCGATCCGGTAGATGTCGGTCCTCTCAGGAATGCACGCCTGCTCGAGCCTTGGCGATGCTCTGGATTGATCTCGCTGTAAATCCACGACAGGGCGCCAACCACGCATTGAAATTTCTGAGGCATTAGGGAAAACCGATTTTCAATCCGCGGTGACTTCGATTCGATCAGGGCGAAGCGATAGATTCCTGCGCAGCGTCTCGCGATCGATCTCCCTTTCCCAACGCGCGACAACAACCGTAGCGACACCATTGCCTATCATGTTCACCGCGGCACGGCCCATGCTCATGAAGCGATCGATCCCAAGAATCAGAGCCATACCCGCCACCGGGATCGTGGGAACCACCATTAACGTGCCCACGAGGGCAATGAACGCGGCACCCTGTACGCCGCTGGCCCCTTTCGACGTCAAGACCGCCACGGCGAAAATCGTCAACTGCTGAGTCAGCGTTAACGGCGTGTTCGTAGCCTGGGCTACAAATAGAGCTGCGAGCGTCATGTAAATGCTCGTGCCGTCGGTGTTGAATGCGTAACCAGTCGGTACGACGAGTCCCACGAGTGCCGGCGAGCAACCAAGCTTTTCCATCTTCTCCATCAACGTCGGCAATGCAGGCTCCGACGAGCTTACGGCCAACACAAGCAGTATTTCTTCTTTTATGTACAGGAGAAAGTTGATAATGCCAAACCCTGCCATCCGCGCTACCGCGCCCATCACGATCAGCACAAAGAGAATCAAAGTGATCCAAAACGTGCCGACCAATTTGGCCAACGGTCCAAGCGCGTTTACGCCATACCTGCCGATCGTAAAGGCCATCGCGCCGAATGCTCCGATCGGTGCAAACCGCATCAGGATGTTCACCATGCCGAATACCGCATGCGTCAGCCCGTCGATCACGTCGACGAGCGGCTTGCAGCGCTTCCCCATGACCGACAAGGCGAACCCCAGAAGGATGGCTACCAACAGCACCTGCAGGATATCGCCCCGCGCGAAAGCGTCGACTACCGTGTTCGGAATGATGTGCAGCAGAAAATCGGTCACACTCTGCCCTTTTGCCTGACCCGCATAGGCGGCAACCGCCTTGGCATCGAGGCTGGCTGGACTGACATTGAAGCCTTTCCCGGTCTGCACCAGGTTGCCGACGACCATGCCGATCAACAGCGCAAGTGTCGACACGACCTCGAAGTAGAGCAGCGCCTTGCCGCCGACACGCCCCACTTTTCGCATGTCCTCCATGCCTGCGATACCAGATACCACGGTGCAGAAGATGACCAGGCTGATGATCATCGTGATAAGCCGTATGAAAGCGTCGCCGAGCGGCTTCATGGCAATGGCCCTGGCCGGGCTCAAATAGCCAAGCACAATGGCGACACCGACGCCGAGCAACACCTGCACCCACAAGCTTGCGTAGAACGGTTTCTTCTGTGAATTGTTGGCTGTCATGGCAAGGCAGGGGCGGTGTTGCTGGAAACGTTTCCGCCCTCAAGTCTCCTCTGTTTTAGACTATCCGGTGCTGCGCCTGCGGCCTCAGGCCCAGTGAGCTAAGTGCAGAAATCATCCGACGAACCTTCGATTTCCCCCGTCTGAACCAGTCCATCTTCGGGCTGTTATTTGGCATAGTCGGCCGGTGATAATCAAGCAGATTCTCCATCCCGAGAACTCACCATGAGATCCCTACATGGACTGCTCCCTGCCGACGACGGTCGACGGGGAGGAAGAGGGCGAGCGCAATGGGTTCGGCCTTATCTTGGGGGCAGCACGTGCTAGCCTCTTGCGCGCCACATACTAGCAGGTTCTCTGTAACTAACTCATTTACATTCCTTTACGCCTAGGTCGCGCGGAACTACGGTATTGGACACTCGAACTCGGTTTCGACGCAGGGCCGGTCTTAGCTCATCGGTCTCACGGAACTGTGTGGCACAACTGTATTAAAATCAGCGGCTTGTCTGCATGGCCTCGCGCGTCGATTGGCTCGATTCTGTTCCACTACCGCGTGCAAACTGGAGCCCTTTTTGGGCCAAGCTGTCATTTTGGCCGAATTGGTGCAAACCAATTCCGTTTTCACGCATCGAATAGTCTATGAGCCAGGAAAAACTGATAAAAGGGCGGGGGCGACTGGTTCCGGCACAGGCGACCGGTGTCGAGTACAAGGTCGAGTTCGGAATCGACGCAGTCCCAGAGACCCTGCAATACGGTCGAGGTTTGAAACCAACGACTTGGGCTAGATGCTCGATACATCCGCTTCACGCGCGGGTGTTTCCTGACGGGCACTATTTCCTCCACGCCGATGATGGAAGGGTCCATCAATTGAAGGCGGAGGGCGGAAAGTGGCATTGCCTTGCGCTTGCGGCTTGATTTTGATAGTCGTGAAGCACGAGAGTTCGTAGCCTGAGTCCGGTACAGACAAGTCCACTTCTCATCTCGGTCCGGTGCCGGCTCGCGGTGCGGGCCAATCCACAGAAAATCTGCCGGTTGACAGTGACAAACCCGCGCAGTCGGCGAGCGCAAGCAGTCATTCTGCTGTAGAATTTAGGTCACGTGCTCTCGGTCAATCACATCTCCATGCGCTTCGGCGCGAGAGTTCTATTCGAGGACGTCACCTGCAGCTTTCTCCCCGGCCGCCGTTATGCGATCTCCGGGCCGAACGGCGCTGGCAAGTCGACCCTCATGAAGATCCTGACCGGCGAGATCGAACCTTCCAAGGGCTCGGTTACCCGCCCGAAGAAACTCGGCATACTGCGGCAGGACCAGTTCGCCTTCGACAAGCTCCGCGTAATCGATACCGTAATCATGGGCAACGCCCCGCTCTGGAGGGCTCTGGAAGAGCGCGACACGCTCTACTCCAAGCCCCACGACTCGCTGACCGACGCCGACGGCATGCGTTTGGGCGAGCTCGAAGGAATTGTGGGCGAAGAGGGAGGATACACGGCCGAGGCCGATGCCGCAGTGCTCCTCGATGGACTGGGTGTGGAAGCTGCGCTGCACGAGCGGAAGATGGGCGAACTCCAGGGCGGCCAGAAGGTCCGGGTGCTGCTTGCGCAGGCGCTGTTCGGCAATCCGCCGGCTCTGCTGCTAGACGAACCTACAAACCACTTGGATCTGGATTCCGTGCACTGGCTGCAAGATTATCTTTGCGAGTACGACGGAGTGCTGATGGTAATTTCGCACGACCGCCATTTTCTCAACAGCGTCTGCACATACACCGCCGACATCGACTACCAAACCGTCATCATGTACAACGGCGGGTATGACGATATGGTTCTGGCGAAGACAGCGATCCGCTCCCGCATCGAATCGGAGAATGCCCAGCGCGAAAAGAAGATTGCGCAGCTCAATGAGTTCATCGCGCGCTTTTCGGCCGGCACGCGTTCGGCCCAGGCCACTTCCCGAAAGAAGGAAGTTGAGCGACTGCAGACCTCGGAGCTCGCCAGATCCAACATCGCTCGTCCCTTCATCCGTTTTCAGATGGATCAACATTCCGGACGACATCCGCTCGAGATCAAGAGCGTCGCGAAGTCTTATCACGGGGTGAAGGTGATTCTGCCATTCACAGCGAGTGTGTCGCGCGGGGAGAAAATCGCCTTGACGGGCCGCAACGGTTCGGGCAAGACCACGCTGCTTAGGTCGCTCATACGCACGGCGCCCGGCTACATCGACGACTCAGACCGGCAATTCCTGGTCGATGGCGGCACGGTAATTTGGGGCCACAACGTAGCGGTCGGCTACTTTGCGCAAGACCACGCCGATTCCATCGTCAAGGGTACAACGGCCATCGAGTGGTTGCACCAGGTCGATCTGAATGCCTCGCAGGAGCAACTGCGCGGCCTGCTCGGCCAGATGCTGTTCAGCGGCGATGATGCACTCAAGCCCACCCACGCGCTTTCGGGCGGTGAGTCGGCGCGGCTGATTTTCTGTCGCCTGATGTTGCAGAAACCAAATGTTTTAGTGCTCGATGAGCCCACCAATCACCTCGATCTGGAATCCATCAACGCCCTAAACATCGCCTTGCAGCGCTATGACGGAACCGTATTGCTCGTGACGCACGACCACGATGTCATCGATGAGGTCGCCACTCGCATCTGGCATTTCCGAGCTGGACACATCGAGGACTTCAAGGGTCCGTACGCGGAGTATCTGGTTTACTCCCAAGAGAAAGCATCGTAGCGGGGAAGCTTCTCTAATAAAGTTCCCCTGTACATGGCGCCAGAATCTCCGGTGAACTGGATGTGTCTTGGTGCTTTCTGCGGTCTCCCGATGAAAACCAGGTTTTCCGACATGCATCCTCCGAGCTGACGCCGCTCCCGGAGGGCCGGAAGTGCCCGCGGCCCGAGCGAATTCGGTCCCCATCCGCTCGATCCCAACTCGGAGAAGACCATGGAGGAGCAGATCGAGACGCACTGGTTGGGCGAAGGCGTCAAACTCCGACGACAGCTACGTCCCACCAGGACACTGCGCAGACGGTTCAGCCGCGGCGCGCAGTCGCTTCGCAACCCCCCGGAGCCCTCGAGCTTCAGCGTGCAAACGACACCTTGCACCCCGGTTCCCCGGTACCTAAGATGGATCTGGTGGATCTTTTGACCAAAATCATCGTTACACCGAAGCAAACAGAAATCGCGCCACTGCATTCGAGACATGCGATCGATGCGCATTCGAATCGGTCCAGAACCAGAGTCCACGGCCGTGCCGCCCGTGACGACCCGAACGACTCGACCGGCGAAAATCGACAAAAGCACCAGGCGGGAGTGCGTTAGAATGAAGCTGTCTCTAACCACAGGAGAATTGATTAGCGCATGAGCTCAGCATCTGGAAATTCCTTCTTCGCACGAACGACGCTACGCGTTGGCGGCGATTCCTTTGAAATTTACGGCTTGGCCGCGCTCGCGCGTGCCGGTTTCGACAACGTCGCGCGTCTTCCATTTTCTCTGAAAGTCCTGCTCGAAAACCTTCTCCGGCATGAGGACGACCACTTCGTTCACGCTGACGATATCCGCGTTCTGGCCGGCTGGGACCCATCGGGCGCCTCGGGGGCCACGGAGAAGGAGGTCTCCTTTATGCCCGCTCGCGTCCTGCTCCAGGATTTCACGGGCGTTCCGGCTGTGGTGGATCTCGCCGCGATGCGCGATGCCATTCGAAAACTCGGCGGCGATCCGACCAGAATCAATCCGCTGCTCCCTGCTGAACTGGTGATCGACCATTCCGTGCAGGTGGACAAATTCGGCGCAGCCGATGCCTTCGCCTTCAATGCCCAGCTCGAAATGGAGCGCAACGTCGAGCGCTACGCCTTCCTCCGGTGGGGACAAAAGAGTCTGCAGAACTTCAGAGTCGTCCCGCCCGACACGGGCATCTGCCATCAGGTAAATCTAGAATATCTCGCGCGCGTGGTCTTCAATCAGGATCAAGATGGCAAGCGGATTGCCTTCCCGGACTCTCTGGTGGGCACCGATTCCCATACGACGATGGTGAATGGCCTCGGCGTTTTCGGCTGGGGAGTAGGCGGAATCGAAGCCGAAGCTGCCATGCTCGGCCAGCCTCTTTCGATGCTCATCCCGGCAGTCGTCGGCTTTAAGCTGCACGGCCGCCTGCCCGAAGGCTCAACTGCCACCGACCTGGTTCTCACGGTCACCCACATGCTGCGCAAGAAGGGCGTGGTCGGGAAATTTGTCGAATTCTACGGCACGGGCCTTTCCAGCCTCACTCTTCCCGACCGTGCCACGATCGCGAATATGGCCCCAGAATATGGCGCGACGATGGGCTTCTTCCCCGTCGATGCGGAGACGCTTTCGTATCTGCGGTTCACCGATCGCCGCGAGGACCAGGTCCGCCTCGTCGAGGCGTACACCAAAGAGCAGGGTCTGTTCCGCACCGACCAGACGCCTGATCCCGTCTTCTCCGATCGCCTCGTGCTCGATCTCGCGACCGTGGTGCCGACGATGGCCGGCCCGAAGCGGCCTCAGGACAGCGTGCCGCTGACGCAGGCGAAAACGGTATTTGAGCAATCGCTGACGGCAGCGCCCAAGCACGTCAGCGTGCAGAGCAATGGAGACAAGTTCGAGCTGGCCGATGGTTCCGTTGTCATCGCCGCGATCACAAGCTGCACGAACACATCGAATCCATCGCTGATGCTCGGTGCTGGCCTTCTGGCAAAGAAGGCCGTCGAGCGCGGCCTCGCTTCGAAGCCCTGGGTAAAAACGAGTTTTGCCCCGGGGTCGAAAGTCGTCACCGACTACATCGAAAAGGCCGGACTGTGGCCCTATCTGGAATCGCTCCGGTTCCACCTTGTCGGCTACGGCTGCACGACTTGCATCGGCAACAGCGGCCCTCTGTCAGAGTCCATCGGCAAGGCAATCAAGGACAATGACCTGCTGGCGGTTTCCGTGCTCAGCGGGAATCGCAATTTCGAAGGCCGCATCAATCCACTTTGCCGTGCGAATTATCTCGCCTCGCCGCCGCTGGTCGTCGCCTATGCTCTTGCAGGCCGGATGGATATCGATATCGTCAACGAGCCGCTCGGTGAAGACAAGTCCGGCCAGGCTGTGTTTCTCCGCGACATCTGGCCCACGCCGCAGGAAGTGGAATCGGCGATGCGCAGCTCGGTGTCGAGCGAGATGTTTCGCAACGAATATGCGGACGTTTTCACCGGCGACCAGCACTGGCGTGCTCTGCCGATTCCCGAAGGAGACCTCTACGCTTGGGATGCCAAATCAACGTACATCAAGGATCCGCCGTACTTTGAGAACATGCCGCGTAACCCGGCAGCGCTCACCGACCTGCACCAGTTGCGCACGCTCGCTTTGCTGGGCGATAGCATCACGACCGACCACATTTCTCCCGCCGGTTCGATTCCCGCCGACACCCCCGCCGGGAAATATCTGATTTCGCAGGGGGTCGACGCCAAGGACTTCAACTCCTACGGCGCGCGCCGCGGCAACCACGAAGTGATGATGCGCGGCACGTTCGCGAACATTCGTCTGCGCAACCTCATGGCCCCCGGCACAGAAGGCGGGTGGACGATTCATCAGCCGAGCGGCGAAAAAGTGACGATTTACGATGCGGCGATGAGGTATCGCGATGAGCGAGTGTCGCTCATCATCATCGCGGGGAAAGAATACGGCTCCGGCTCATCGCGTGACTGGGCCGCAAAGGGAACGATTCTGCTCGGCGTCCGCGCCGTCCTCGCGGAAAGCTTCGAGCGCATCCACCGCAGTAACCTTGTCGGCATGGGAGTGCTGCCGCTCGAATTTCTGCCAGGTGAAAATCCGAAATCGCTCGGCTTGACCGGGCTGGAAGTCTTCGATATTGAAGGCCTGGCACAGAAATTCGAGCCAGGCAAAAGGATGAAGGTGATTGCGCGCGACGCAAACAGCAACACGAAGACCTTCAGCGCGATTGCCAGGATCGACACGCCCTTCGAGGTCGCATACTACCAGCACGGCGGCATCTTGCAGTATGTGCTCCGCCAGATGCTGTCAGGTCCGGTCTGACGCAACGAATTGACCGCGGTGTCTCTCTCGGAACTCAAGCGGCGTTATCAATCCGGCCGGGTCTCTTGGGCCACCTCGATGCTTGGCCGCCGCAGAACGCAGGTGGCAGTATCGACGCTGCAGAAACATCTGCGGCTCTGCGTCCGATCGAGCAGCGAGCCTTGCTGGATGTGTCGCCCCCTGTGGGTACAGGTCTCGTCGGAATGAATCAAACCGCGCCGATGAGACTGCAGAGGCCGCCGCCGGCTGCGCTCTGCCGCAGCCCCTTCTCGTGATAGATTCGGCTACTGTAGCGGGCATCGCGACATTGACACAGAAATGCTCTGCGCCTCATTGATCCCAACGGTCCTGACGGGAAGCCAGCTTACGGCGTTCTTAGTCGTTGTCTGTTTTTCGGCGGGTCTCAACATCTACGCGACGCTTGCGATGCTGGGCCTGCTGGAGCACGCCGAGGTTCTGAGGCTCCCGCCGGGACTGCAACTGTTGGAAAATTGGTACGTGATCGCCGCCTGCGGCGTGCTCTTTCTCGCCGAATTCGTGGCCGATAAAATCCCTGTGTTCGATCTCCTCTGGAACGCGATACACACATTTGTTCGCATACCGGTTGCGGCGCTTCTCACCTATTCCGCCACGGCGCAATTGCCCGAGTGGCAGAGGTTTCTCGCCACGATGCTCGGGGCGCTGATTGCACTTGCGGCCCACGGCGGCAAGACCGCTGCACGAGCGGCGGTTACGCACTCACCCGAGCCGTTCTCGAATATCGCGCTGAGTTTGAGCGAAGATGGGGCGGTCGCGCTCCTCCTTTGGTATGCAACACGGCATCCCTATACGGCGGCGGCGATCGTTGTGGCAGCCCTCGGAATCATCGCCATGATGGTTCGCGCCGTCGTCGGCGCCATGCGCAGTCTCTTTGGCGATGCAGAAGACGCGCTCGCGAAAGGCACCGCTCCGCGCTAAGGGGTCCCTTGGATCATTGATTTTCGCAGAAAAATACCAACCGGGTTGCTTATTGAGATTTCTTCCGATTCAACAGGCCGCCGAGAATCCCTGAGGCCGCGCCTGCGGCATTGCCTGCGGCATTGCTCGAAGAGCCCGCTTGGCTCTTAACCATGTTACCCACCATCCCGGAAACGTTCGGGATGAAAACGGGATTCGATGTTGTGCCGGTAACGGTGAACGGGATTCCGGCGGCTTGAGATTTTCCTCCACCCGTAAGGGACGAAATCGCCGAACCCAGCGTGCCAACTGCTCCGCTCGCAGCCGCGAGCTTCGCAATCATCTTGCAGTCGAGCTGCCCGCTTGAGCTGACGTTCCCGTTGCCTGTGATCGTGCCGATCGACGGCACCACCAGATTCAAATTCTCTGCGCGGGTCCCGTCGGGGCCGACGCGCACTGTCGCGCTGAGAGTCTGGATTTCGGTGTCTGCTCCGCTGCCGCCACCCAGCCCGGTAAACGACGAGAGAGCTCCCAACTTCGATTTTAGATTGAAGCCCGTCATCTTGGCGTTCGACAGATTCACAGGGCCGGTGATCACGAGTTTGTCCACGGGCCCCATGACGGCGAGATTGGCATCGAGTGTGCCGCTTTGCAGCGACGCTCCCGAAGGGAGTGTGACCCCCACGGCGGGCAACACGCCCTCCAGATCCGGAACGGCCATGGCCTGCCCATTTAGCTTCATTTGAACAGTCGCCATCGCGCCTGCCGCGTCGTAGGTCCCGCTCAGCCGCGCAAGCGCCTTGCCGACGTGGACGTCGCCCTGGTTGAGAATTCCTGTTCCGCGTTTCAAATCGTAGCCCGTATCGTAATCGATGTTCACCGGTACGCGCGCTGGAGATCCTTGAGCCACGAGTTTGATCCTATTGGCCTTGATCGTGCCCTTCGAATTTAACTGATGGCCATCAGAACGAAGAGCGCCACTAAAATCGAGCAGGCCTCCCAGGCCGGCCGTTGGAGCGACAAAACCGGTTGAAGCGAGATCCAGATTCTGCACAGCAACCTTCGCGTCAAGAGGCGTCAACGAAGTATCGCTCGGATCGATTGGGCCAAGCTTCCCGGCGATCTTGATTGACCCATTCCCCGGCGTTTTGGCGGAGAACTGGAACGGAAACTGCGATGCGTAGGAAAGATCGGCGGCCTCAAATTCCACATTTTGATAGGTTTGTGTTTTCCCGCCCGGGCCTGCCGTGCCCACCGTCAGAATACCGTTTGAAATGTTCAGCTTCTGAACGGAAAAATTCGCCGTCGAATCGCCCTGGGGCTGCGGTTTCGATCCTCCGCCACCCAGGCTCGAGAAATTCCACTTCCCCGAGGCTGAGCGCAGGAGCGAAACTTGCGGACTGCTCACGGTGAAGGACCGCACCTCGAGCTTCTTTGAAAATATCAGGGGCATCAGCGCGACGCCGACCGTGAGTTGCTTTGCTTGCAAGAACGGCGAGGTGCTGAAAGCTGGGTCATCCGAGATGGAAACGTTGTCAATCGTGACACCACCGGAGAAGATGGCGAGCTGAATGTTTCCGACCCCCACCTGGCGACCAAGTGCCTTCGAAAGATCGGTTTCCAGCGTCGGCTTGAACTGATTGGCGTCGATGAAGAACGGCAACGCCATCAAAATGACAACCAACACGACAATCACAACCGCGGTAATGATAAGGGGCTTCTTCATGATCAGCCTCCCAGGAGAACTTCTCGAGCCCTGACCCACAGCTGGGCTCCCTTCGAAGAGGTCCATCATACTCCGCCCGCGCTCGCCGCGCCAAATCCTGACCGATACGGTGTGAAGGGCTCGCCGCGACCCTGCTTCCACGCGTATTGCAGCACATCGCTCGCTGGCCCTCGCGCAAGATTTCGCTAGGTAGAGCAGCAAAATCATGTTAAATTGGAGGTGCGTTTGTTGCTCTTGTAACACCTTTAGATTCGATTGAAGGGGCTGCAAGTTCACACTTGCAGCCTCTTTTGCTTTACGGCTGGAGGCGGTCGAGAAGCACAAATAGCTTAAAATAAAAGTGAGTAAATAAGTGAGAGAACAAGGAACAGTGAAGTGGTTTAATGCCAGCAAGGGTTTTGGGTTCATCCAGCGCCAGTCCGGCGAGGACGTTTTCGTCCATTTCTCCGCCATTCAGGCGGAGGGGTACAAGTCGCTGAACGAAGGCCAGGCGGTTGAATTCGAAGTCACCCGGGGCCCGAAGGGCCTGCAGGCTGCGAACGTCACTAGCCTCTAGTCGAAAAGGGGGGCCGGCAACCACCGGCCCCTTTTTTTGTGTCAAGGATCAAGAGATTTGATCCACGGTTCAGCAAGGGCAACTTTCATGAATGACAACGTGATTGTCCAATTCGTCGGTTTTCAGTCCAAACCCCAGTTCCGCGAGTACACCTTTACAGTTCGTGAGCGGGAGACGGAACCACGCGAATACACGGTCTCGATTCCCAACGAAGCCTTTGATTCCCGCCGCGTGCGGTATCAGGACGCGCCAGATATCTGCTCGCACAAGCTTCATCGCGAACTTGCCGCATCGGAAAACCACCCTGCGGGCAGTCACTTCGACCTCAGCGACGCGGAATTGGATGATTACCGTGTCACCCACACCCACAAGCCTCCGAAATATCCCTACGCGCCCAAGCCTGAATAGATTGCTCAGTTTGCGTCGCAGCGCCCTCCGATCGGAACCATTTGGAATTGGAGCTCGGCCTGCGCTCATGACGGAACCGGGATTTGAGGCTCTTATCGGGCTGCTCGGTCTCTAATTTCGGAATCGAAGTGTATGCAATCCTTAACAACTGATGGACACTCCTGGCAAAAAGCGAAGCGCAAGTCCGGCTTCACGCCCGCGTGTGATTCGCGTCACAAAGGGAGAGGAAGTTCTACAGACCAGAGCTAGGCCGAACTGCGCATCCTCGCTACGGATCGATCACAACGGGCTGCGTGGCTCGGCGACTCCCAGAATCGGCCCCGCTCGGTCGCCCTTTTCCACCGGCTGCCGTCGAGCCGGTGAATGCAACTGCAGCGGATTACGCAGGTCCGGAGTGACCTCTCCGCAGCCTTGTACCGGTTGACTTTCCGATCCGTGCCCTCTATGCCGTTTAGGTTTCGACTCATGATATCTTTGCTCGCTGAGGATCAACGACTCAGCCTCGAGAGATCCAAACAACATTGATGCATGGACCTGAAAACCATCGACGCAACCAACGTAGAATCTGAGCTCAGCTTGCAAGCGCAGCCGAATGCACGCGTGCTAGCCCAATCGGCTCGTTTCGTGCGCACGCACGCGGTTGGGCTCATCGCGATTTCGGCGCTCATTCTCGCTCCCTGTTTCTGGCACCGGCGAATCGCGGCGTCAGATCTCGGCAGCCATCTCTACAACGCATGGCTCGCGCAACTGATTCGACACGGGCAAGCTCCGGGGTTGTGGATTGCGCGGCAGTGGACCAATGTGCTGTTTGACTTCCTTCTGAGCGGCTTTGGTTCAGCCTTCGGTTTAGGGCTAGCCGAGAGGATATCTGTCTCGCTAGCTGTCCTGATTTTCTTCTGGGGACTGTTTGCACTGGTCTGTGCTGCGACACGGCGCGCCCCCTGGTTTCTTGTTCCCCTCCTCGCGATGCTCACCTATGGCTATACCTTCCAGATGGGTTTCTTCAACTACTACCTCTCGCTGGGCTTGTCATTCTTCAGTTTGGCGATTTTCTGGAGGGGCGCGGGCTGGGAACGGTGGTTCGGAGTGGCGATCTGGCCGCTTGTGCTGCTAGCGCACCCATTCGGTTTCATCTGGCTGGCGGGTGCGTGCTGCTATGTTGGAATCGCGGGGTCTGTGCCACGCAGGTACCACATTCGATTGCTCCTAGCGGCAGCGCTGGCACTTCTGCTCATACATCACTACCTCTGGCAGCACTATATCGTCCAGGCGCAGGGGCGACCCGTGTACCTACTTAGCGGGGCCGACCAGCTGGAGCTTTTCGGACCCCGTTACGGGATCCTCGAGGGGGCGCTGATCGTTTTGGCGCTCATTTCACTCACGATGGATATGGGCTGGCGCCGCATGGCGGGATTCTGGGCCAACTACAGCCTTCCGTTGCAGCTCTACATCGTCGTCGAACTAGGAATTGTGCTGTTTCCGAGAGGCATCCGTTTCCACCAACACATCGCCACCATCGCCCTGATCACCGAGCGGATGACAACACTGGCGGCGGCTATCGGTTGCTGCCTACTAGGTGCGATGCGGCCTAGCAAATGGCATCTGGTGTGGTCGATGACAATCGCTGCTGTGTTTTTCCTGTTCCTGTATCAGGATACCGGAACTGTAAACAAGATGGAGGCGCAGGTGGAGCACCTGGTCGATTCTCTGCCACCGGGCCAGCGCGTCATGGGAACGATCCTCCCGCCTTCCGATTCGCGCATATTGGTCCAGCATATTCTGGATCGTGCGTGCATCGGTCACTGTTTCAGCTACGGCAATTATGAGCCTGGCTCCGGCGTGTTTCGCGTGCGAGCCCTACCGGATAACCGCTATGTTTTGAGCGATTATGAGCTGGCGGTCGACATGGAGGAGGGCACCTATACAGTCCAGCCTGAGGATCTGCCTGTGTACCAGGTCTATCAGTGCAGCCCGAAAGGCACGGATTTATGCATACGCCCTTTGCGAGCTGGCGAGGAAAACGACCGGCTCGGCCTTCACCCAGATGAACAGTGAACGCTGGCGACAGCGGAAGATCAAAGAAAGCGAGCGGAACCGCTGCAGCTCTCTACTTGCGTAGACCGAAGACCACTACGCCGGTGGGCGTGCCGACGTAGACTTTTCCATCGGCGATCATGGGCGTGATGAACTTATTGCCCGCGAACTCGGTACCACTACTATAGAGCTGCTTCGAGAGATTGGTCGCGTCATAGGCGTGCAGGACACCTGCCATCCCGTTGCTCTCGACGGCCCAGACAATTCCATTCGAAGTCCTGTTGGCGGAGATGCTCGGGGTCGTACCCGGGTAGTCGAACTTGGTCGAGGTCTGCGAAGCCGGCGACGTCGCAAGATACGCATTGGCAATCGGAAACGCCTTCAGAGGAGCCAACGCCGCGCCGTAATAAACCGCGTTATTAAAATACGCCGGCGTGGCGAATTCAGCCCCCCCCAGGGCGTCGGGGATCTCTTGGTAGACTTTGTCGCCGCTGAGATCGAATTTGCCCATCGAGTCGCGATTCACCACGTAAATGATCTGGTCCTTTCCGGCGCCAATCGCCAGACGGCGGATATTCCCATGGCTGTCCTTCAAATCGGGGAGCAGCAGAGCGCCCCCCGAACCCAGATCCTCATCCTTATTTGATTCCGGGACCGTGTCCCGTGTTGCGAAATAGTCGGCGACGGCCAGTTTGTTGCCGCCAGTCGCTATCTTCAGGAACGCATTGCCAAAATCACCATGCGATGGGAAATCCCTCCCATCGAGTGCCGTGTCAAACGTGCCGTTGGCCGTGAGGAGGTAGATGTTTCCCGATGCATCCGCGGCAGGCCCGTCACCGGTCATCCAGATGGCGCCTTCGTTTCCGTTCGGGGTGAGGTTGAGCACCGCGACCGGTTCCAGCGTAGAGGCGCGAAAACCCATCACCCAGCCCGTATACGGATCGTGATCGCAATGCGACGCCCAGGTTGTATAAATCACGCCGTTCAGCAACAACAGCGCCGCCCTTTCTTCGTACTGCTTTGGAGCAAAGACTACTTCGCCGCTCACGCTGGCCGCCCCCGAACCCGGGAATGTGGCGCCGATGGTTTGCGGGCTGCCCCTCCGTTCGGCTCCTGTCGTGATGTCGAGGGCGTGCAGCCGCTGGAGGTAATGGCCGCGAGGGTCCTTCGACATGGCCACGATATAGATGGTCCCATGCGGCCCGGCATTCAGGTCGATCACCGGGGTCGCGGTAATCCCAATTTCGGGCGTAATCTGCTGGCACTCTCGATCGTCGCTCGTGGTCTCGCCCGCACCTAGCAACGAAGCCTTCCAGAGCGGCGAATAGGTATCCGCATCGAAGGCATAGGCCAAGTCGTGCTCCGTAACTACGAAGACGACCCTGTGGAGACCACCCGCGATCCACAGCTTCGAGACATAGAGCGGCTCGGCATCCACCAACCCTTGCACGCGCAGGAATCCGACCTTCCCGAAACCCTTGCCATTCACGTTGTCGGCAGTCAGGACCGTTTCGGTGAGATATTGCCCTGTGCGCGCAATGTCATTGTGATAGGTGAGCACGTCGTTACTGTAGCTCGAAGGCGCTGCGGCGCCCCCCATAGACGCTTCCGTCACGACCCCTGGATCGGAGTTGCCGCTTCGAGGCCGCTCGGTGCACCCGCCGATCGATATCCCCAATCCCAGCGAAACCATGGCCCCCAGCAAGGATCTGGTTTGAAAACTCAGCGCAAGGTTCATCCGCAACTCTTTCCTAGGGTGTTGATTTCCTACAGCCGATAAGGGGACGACGCTATCGATGACGTCGGCTCGAGATTGCGCGGCAATCCCTGTGGCAATGAGCGTGCAGAACGAGAATCGCTCCCCATGAGAATTTGACGCTCATCGCGGCCCTGGGTTTCATTTCCCACCCTCAAAAATGTCGAGCAGAACTCGAGCGCCTATATTAGGGGTGGTCGTCTGTAGCGTCAACGCCCACGGGGCAAAAAGGACAAAAAAGTGAGTTCGCTCTGCGGATCAAGTTAGCTGACAGTTTCGGCAGTGACCGGTTCCTTGGGTCCGACGCCGCGTTTGACGGCGTGTTGCTTGTACCGGATCATCCAGTCGCCCAATCTCCAGGCCAACAAAATTCCAACCATACACGCGTACTCGAGAGGCTTTCGCACATCGGATTTAACCAGCCAGTAGTAGTGGATGACCCCCAGGACGGCGGTCAAATAGATTGCGCGATGCAGACGCTGCCAGCGCCTTCCACCGAGACGCCGGATCCAACCTGCGGTGGAAGTGATTGCCAAAGGAATCAGCAACACGAAGCCGGTAAAGCCTACGGTGATGAAGCGGCGCTTCAACACATCCTTCCACATTTCATGCCAATCGAAGAATTTGTCGAGCCCGATCCAGGTGCCAAAGTGCAGGCAGACGTAAAAGAACGCAAACAGTCCAAGCATCCGGCGAAACCGTATGAGCTGCGGCAATTTCAAAAGTTTTCGCAGCGGAGTAATCGCCAGAGTCATCACGAGAAATCGCAACGTCCAATCGCCGGTCGTGTGGGTGATGAACTCGATCGGGTTGGCGGTAAGTTCTCCGTGGACTGCGCGCCACAACAGTATTGCCAGTGGTACGAGGCAAAGCAGAAAGACCGCAGGCTTCGTGTACTTGCTCGTCAGGATCGAGTTCAGCAAGCCCGCCTCGCTCAGAAATACTTTTTCAGGTCCATGCCGGTATACAGGCTCGCGACCTGATCCCCATAGCCGTTGAACATCAGGGTGGGCCGCTTCAAGAATTCGCCCAGCCGCCGTTCCTTGGCCTGGCTCCATCGGGGGTGGTCCACGTTGGGGTTTACATTCGAGTAAAAGCCGTACTCATGTGCGTTCGCCATATTCCAGGTAGTGGGCGGCATATCCTTAGCAAAACGGATGCGCACAAGCGATTTGATGCTCTTGAAACCATACTTCCACGGAATCACCATGCGTACGGGCGCACCATCCTGATTGGGAAGCGTCTCGCCATACATTCCCGTGCAGAGCAGGGATAACGGGTTCATTGCCTCATCGAGCCGCAGTCCTTCCAGATACGGCAGTTGGATCCCCGCCTGTCCCCCCAGGGGCATTTGTTTTGGATCAAAGTAGCTTTGAAAGGTCACATACTTCGCCTTGGGAGTGGGCACGACAAGGTTGGCCAGGACGCTGAACGAGTAGCCGATCCAGGGCACAACGATCGACCACGCCTCCACGCACCGATGGCGATAGATACGCTCCTCGAGCGGCGCGAGTTTCAAAATCTCGTCCATCGTGAACTTGCGCGGCTTCTCCACTTCTCCATCGACTTGAACGGCCCACGGAGAGGTAACGAAATTCTTCGCGTACTGTGCCGGATCTTCTTTGCCGGTGCCGAATTCGTAGTAATTGTTGTAGTGGGTCACATCTTTTTCCGGGGTCACCTTCTCATTGGTGCTGTAGGACCACTTGACGCCCCCGTCCACCTTCAGAGGCACCGGCACTGAACCCGTACCGGGACCCGACAGGAGGCCCGGGAATTTCTTCCAGCCCGCCACAACTCCGGTCGTCGCCAGCAGGCCCAGCAAGAAATTCCGCCGGCCCATGTAAAGGCCTCTAGGCGTAACGTCTGAATAGCTCAAATCTGGTTTCCCCTTACCAATCATGCGCTTCCTCCCGATTGCTCAGGACATCCCCCATTTATGATACGCGTACCACAGAGGATTGGATGCCGGAAATTGGTTCCGGGAGCAGAAGTCTACATCGAGCCGGACAGGTGAGGGAACAAAGACGCGGGTCGACTCACTTACGGAGCGGCGAGTTCTTTGAGCAACGCGGAGCACAGGCGGTTCAAGTGCTCTGCGCTGAGTTTTTCGCCGCCGGAGGTGAGGTAAAAAACGTCGATCGCCATCTGACCTTCGGTTTCGATCAGAGCAATTTCGATGTTGCAGTTCTCGTGGGAGAGTTGCGAACTGATGCGATGGAGCAGCCCTGGCTGATCCTGCGTGATCACTTCAACCAAAGAACTGTGCATCGAGCATTCGTTGTCGACCTCGACCTTGGTCTCCACCTTCACCTTCGGCACAGTGTTCTTTTGCTCCGACCGTAGCCGGTCCCGCAGCATGCGATCGAGGTCCGCCTTTTCAAGCAGGACATCGCGGATGCTCGCCTTGAACCGTTCCCATTCCGGCAGGTTCAATTCGAGGGTGCGAAACCGGTCCGTGAAGAAGAACGTGTCGACCACGGTTCCGGCGCCGTTCGAGAAGGCCGCGGCCTTCACGATGTTCATACCCCAGGCAGCCAGAGCGCCTGCCATTTTGGCAAACAGAAACGGCCGGTCCCAGGTGACAAGCGTCAGTTCGTACCAGTGCCGCCCACGTGTCAAACTCAGTTGCACGGGGTCATCGGCTAGGTGGCTCGCCATCTCCATGTGGCTGATGACTTCACTGGCCGTCTGCGTCCGCAGATATCGCCGAGGCAGGCCTTCGAGAAAACTCTCGAGCCTCTTCCCGGCGGCCGGAGCCAAGGTGCGGAGGTGGGTCATCACCTCATCATGCTCGTCGACGTGCAGGCGTTCATCCACGCTTCGAATCAGGTGGCTTGCCGTACCGATGTAGAGCTGCCAGATGTTCTCGGCCTTCCAGGGCGTCAGCGCCTCGGGATTCACCGCCTTGATGTCGGCATAGGTGAGCAAGCAGAGCATCTTCAGTCGCTCGGGCGTTCCGATCCGCTCGGCAAACTGCCGGATGGCTTCCGGATCGAAGATATCGCGGCGCAACTGCGAGCTCAATTCGAGATGGCGTCCGATCAAGAACTGAACGGTCTCGCGGTCCGGTGGATCCAGATCCAGGCGGTGAATACAGCTTTCCGCAATTTCCATGCTGGCCGCAACGTGATTGTCGGTCTTCGCGCCCTTGCCCGTATCGTGCAGCAACAGAGCGAGGTAAAGCAGGTCCGGTTGTTCCACCTCATCGAGAAGTTCCGCGTAGCGCTGATCCCATGCGGATTGGGATTGCCGCAAAACGTGCAGGTTTTCAATCGCGACAAACGTGTGTTCATCCACCGTAAAACGGTGGGAATAATCACGAATCACGAGTGAATCAATCCCTAGGAATTCCGGCAGCAGCAGAGTGAGCAGCCGAATCGAATGCATCGCGCGCAGAGCTTCGGCCGCATGAGGCGCAAGCAGGATTTCTTGGAGATAGTGCCATAGGGCAGCCCCTTTTGGCGGCGACTTCGCCAGCGAGGCCAGTGCCTGCTCCATCTGGTGTTCGGTGGTCGAGCTCAGGCTCAGACCATGCCGCGCCATGAAGCGAAAGGTCCGCAGGGGCAATTCAGGATCACTCAGCGCATCCGGTCGCTGCAGGAAGATTCGGCCATCCACGACCGAAAATTCCATGTTCGACAGACGCGACCGAAGATTTTGGAATTGCTTATAAAGCGATGGCCGCGCCGCCGGAAACTCGTCGAGAAGCTGCAGGGCAACTCGATGGATCGTTCGCGCGTGACCAAAATAAATGCGCATCCAGTCAGAAGGGCTGAGCGGCTCCGCATGCGGCGCACCAATCCGATCCGCAGCGGCTTGGTCCTGTCCCACCCACGTGAGCGTGTTGTCGTCGCGCGTGTGGCGAAAATGGAGAAAGCAGCGGACCGACATCAAGAAAACGAGCGCCTCATCAAACTGCTTCCGCAGCGAAGCGGGCAGCAGCGTTTTCTCATCCGGCCAGCCCCCCCGCTCCTCCATCGCGGAGATCAGAGCGAGCCAGCAGGCCAGGTTGTAGTCCCGCAGGCCTCCCGGCCCATCCTTCACGTTCGGTTCGAGATGAAAGACGGTGTTTCCGAACTTGTTGTAACGGCCGCGGGTGAGGTCGGCCAGACGCTGGACAATGATTCGAGACTCGCGCGCCACCAGCTTCGGCACCAGTCTGTCGTGCAACCGAGCGAAAAGAGTCGGATCGCCCGCGAGGTAGCGGCAATCGAGCAGCGAAATCGTAAATTCTACATTGTTCGGATCAAATCGCTCGCACTCGGCAAGCGTTCTCGTAGCGGGGCTCAGTTTCAACCGGAGGTCCCACATTTCCTGCGAGAGGCTCCGGATCTTGTCTTCGAGACTCCTTTCCGTGCCGCCGCCGGCGTGGAGAAAGAGAAGGTCAATATCGGAGTGAGGAAAAAGCCAACGTCTGCCGAATCCTCCCAGCGCAATCAGCGCAAAATTGGGAGGGCCATGAGTATCCGGCGAGATGAATTCTTGCCAGAGGCGAACCGCGATGGACTCAAGGAGCGCGGTGCGCCCGAGCACGGCCGCCCGGCCGTCGCCCCTTGCCGAGAAATCACGCTGGATGCGCGAGGATTCCACTGCGTATAGTTCACGCAGTTCGTTAGCGAGGGTGGGTCGAGTAGCCATAGCAATGTCACTGGACTTTCACCACCAGCACAATGGGTGCCGCGCGCATGATCTTGCTCTGGAACCTGCGTCCCCACTGCTCTTCGCGAATCGCAGCTTCGGGTGGCCTCGGTTAAAGGGCGCTTTCGCCCCGTTCATCATTGCGAATGCGGATCGCGTCGTCGACCCTGGTGAGAAAAATTTTACCGTCGCCGATTTTCCCGGTGCGCGCCGCCGCCACGATCGCCTGCACTGTCTTTTCCACCATGTCGTCTACCAGGACCATCTCCAGCTTGATCTTGGGGATCAGGTCAACGGTATATTCGCGGCCGCGGTAGAACTCCGTATGGCCTTTTTGCCGGCCATGTCCGCGAGCTTCGAGCACGGTCATGCCCTCGACACCGATTTCATGAAGCGCGGTTTTCACTGTTTCCAGCTTCGAAGTTTGGATCACCGCTTCGACCTTTGTCATCGTTTTTCGTCTCGATTCTCTGATCTGTCGTCCACCATGACCCTGGAAAGATTACGCTGAAATGGGCTCGCCCGTTACGCCGAAGTCTCCCAGTAGTACCCTTCCTCGCCATGCTCTGAAAGATCCAGGCCCTGCACCTCGTGCTCCTCGGGAACGCGAAGTCCGATGGCAACGTCCACAATCTTCAAGATAATCAGCGTTCCCACAGCGGCCAGCAACCAGGCAATCACAACGCCTACCGACTGATTGAAAATCTGGTGAATATTCCCTTCGAGAACGCCCGACGGTGTCACGTCGCCATGAGCATTCTTGAAAATCGGATTGATGGCACTGGAGGCAAAAACTCCAGTGAGCAATGCACCGACCGTTCCACCCGCTCCATGCACACCGAAAGCATCCAAGGAGTCGTCGTAGCTAAAGCGCGACTTCACCGCCGTCACCATCCAGAAGCAAACGGCACCCGCAATTAGGCCGATCGCCAAAGCGGACATGGGACTCACGAACCCAGAGGCAGGCGTGATCGCGACCAGTCCTGCGACGCACCCCGAGATCGCGCCCAATGCGCTTGGCTTTCCCTTGACGATCCACTCCGCGCCGCTCCACCCGACTACAGCCGCAGACGCTCCGAAGTGTGTCGCTACAAAAGCGCTGGTCGCTAGACTACCGGCCGAAAGTGCGCTGCCTGCGTTAAAACCAAACCAGCCAACCCAGAGCAAGCACGCGCCGATGAAGCTGATTACCACGCTGTGCGGCGGCATGGCTTGCTTCGGATAGCCTAGTCGCTTCCCGAGATAGAGCGCACATACCAGCGCGGAGACTCCTGAGGTGATGTGTACGACGGTGCCGCCCGCAAAATCGAGCGTCCGGAACCGGCCGCCGAGCGACGCATTGAGCCATCCACCCTTGCCCCAAACCATGTGAGCCATCGGGTCATAAACAAACAGCGACCACAACGTCAAAAACAGCAGCATGGAGTTGAATTTCATCCGCTCGGCGAAGGCTCCGGTGATCAGTGCCGGGGTGATGATCGCAAACATCAGTTGGAACACCATATAGGTCTGGAGCGGAATCGTTGCCGAGTAGTCGGCGTCCGGCTGCAAGCCTACGCCGCGCAGGAAAATGTTGTGGAGGCCGCCGATGAAGCTGGATCCCGATCCAAACGCCAAGCTGTAACCAACAATCGCCCATAGCACCGTGATTACGGCCATCATGGCAAAGCTCTGCATCATCGTGCCCAAGACGTTTTTCTTCCGTACCAGACCGCCGTAGAAGAGGGCGAGCCCCGGACCCGTCATGAGCAGCACCAGCGCCGAACTTGCCAGCATCCACGAGTTGTCAGCGGAGTTTTTCGCATCGGCGGCCGCTTGCTCGACGGCTGCAAGCCGGTCTGGACCAACAACAGGGGCTATCAGCGCGGTAGCAACCGCCGGTGAGGCGCTCCCGCGCATGTGGGCGAAAACGGTCAGTGGGAAACAACAAAGAACGAGGAAGACCGCTAGTTGTTGAATCATATGCTTTGTCACTAGAGCCCAGTCTCTCCATTGGCAGAAACAAGGCCAAAACCATTCAGTCTAGTTGGCTGCCCTGCCGCACGAAAGTCGATACTCTTGATGCCCTCGATCGACAATGGTGATCGGTCCCGGGGTCGATCGCAGCGCGCATTATACACAGGAAGCCCGCATAGGGTGTGCCGAAGATGCCACCCACACGTCGCGCCATCATACCATCCCACAGATTCTTCTCATCGGCCTCGGACTGTCGGTATGTCGCGCCCTCCCAATTTCGGATTTGCTCTGACAGACTTTGCGCGCCGGCCGAGTTCGAGGCTGCGCAAAGACTATTCGCGTTGCGAATCTTGTCCGGTGTAAGTCGGGCTGAGACGAACCCACATGCGCATCTCTGACGAGCGCCTGCCCGTAATTTTTGCGCTGCTGGGGACCACCGCCGAAATAGCCAGACTCGAAAACTAGCCACAGGATATCAGCCGCGAAGTGAGTGGAATCTGCCAGGCCAATGGTGGGAAGCTGACCGAGGCCCGCAACAGGGCAGCGAAAAGCATCCAGGGGCATCCAGAGCAAGAAGCACAATGACCACCGGCCGGCCTGCAGCGCCACCTGTACGCAAACAAGGGCCCGGCCAGCGCGACAGGACCCTTTTTTCTTACCCGACGTAACCTCGCGGATACTTGCGCCGCCATTCCCATTGCGACCGCAGGATCGAGGTCAGATCGGACCTCTCTACCTTCCACCCCAGAACGCGTGCGGCCTTGGTCGCGTCTGCAACCAGTTTCGCAGGATCCCCGGGACGCGGCGGCTCGACCCGAATGCGTATATCGCTCTGCGTGACATGCCGGGCGGTTTCGATCACTTCCAGGACAGAATAGCCATGCCCGGTTCCGAGATTCAGAAAGTCAGATTTTCCACCGCGGCGAAGGTAATCCAGTGCCCGGACGTGCGCATCGGCCAGATCACTGACATGGACATAATCCCGTATGCAGGTTCCGTCCGGCGTCGGGTACGCATTTCCAAAAACGGCCACGTCGGGCTTCTCGCCGGTGGCCGCCGCAAGAACATTCGGAATCAGATGGGATTCCGGTTCGTGGTGCTCTCCGCGCTGCTTTGTCGCACCCGCGGCGTTGAAATAGCGTAGCGCAACGAACTTCAGTCCGTAGGCTCGATCGTAGCTATCAAGCAACCGCTCCAGTATGAGCTTCGACCAACCGTACGGATTCTGGGGCCACTGCGGGCACTGCTCGGAAATGGGGATCTTCTCCGGCTCGCCATATGTGGCGCAGGTAGAAGAGAGCACCAAGTGACGAACGCCGGCCTTGAGAAGCGCGCCCACGAGTGCGGTGCCCTGCTCGACGTTATTCTCGAAATATTTCGCCGGCTCCACTACCGATTCGCCCACGTACGCCAGCGCAGCGAAGTGAACGCACGACTCGATTTCGTGCTCCCTCGCGATGCGGGCAACAAGTTCGCGGTCGCCAACCCGGCCGTGATAGAACGGCAGGCCATCAGCGAGAGCGCCTCGGTGGCCGCGGAACAGATCATCGACCACTACAATACGCTCGCCTTTTGCCAGCAGGTGCTCAATCGTCACGCTGCCGATGTAACCCGCACCTCCTGTCACTAGAATCGCCATGGTTCTCTGTTCGCCTGCCCCTTTACTGAGCCGTACTGTCACTTATCCGCGGCTCGGAGCAGCTCGAGTGCCCGAGGGCTCATCGAGCGTCCCGCACCGCAAATCGATTTCGAAGTTTACCTTGTTTCATGCGGGAATTCCGCCCGAAAGCTCGTGGCCTGGGCGGGCTGCTCGAGCCTGGAAGGGCCCACGGAACGGGTTGGGCATTCGCCCCCGGATCGTCGCGGGACTGGCAGGGAGCCTCCCCATCACCGCATGCACACGAACTACCGAATCTCAAATAGGTTCCATCGAATCTTTTTGTGAGAGCTCGTCGATCGTTGCTTGCTACAGTACCGAAGATGACACCGCTGTCAGCACCCATGGTCAATCGAGGCCTTTTCGAAGGCTACGATACGGGGAGCTTTTATGATGAGATGTTCTCTGCTCCGGGCGTACCGCGCCCCCAATACTCCAAGCTTTTCCAGAAGCTTGCTGCGATGGCGCCGGCGCAGTTCGAGGAGCGCCGGAAACTCGCGGACCTCTCGTTCCTCATCCAGGGGATCACCTTCACCGTCTACAGCGACGGCAGAGGCACCGAACGATTGTTCCCGTTCGACCTCATCCCCCGCATCCTGCCGCACTCGGAATGGGAGCGCATTGACCGAGGGCTCGCTCAGCGTGTGATGGCGCTCAACCTCTTCCTGCAGGATGTCTACGGCAAGCAGTGCATCTTCAAGGACCGGAAGATCTCCCGGTCACTGGTGTACTCTTGCCCCCAATTCCGGCGGGAAGTGATCGGTGTCGAAGTTCCGCGCGGGATCTATACTCACATCTGCGGAATCGATCTGGTGCGCGATTCAAAGACCGGCGAGTTCTATGTTCTCGAGGACAACGCCCGGACGCCTAGCGGAATCTCCTATGTGCTCGAAAACCGCCTCGTGATGACCCGCACACTGCCGGACGCGTTCCAGGACTGCCAGGTCCTTCCGGTCAATCACTATCCGGCGGAACTTTCTCGTATCCTCCGGAGCCTCTCGCCTCGCGGCGAAGACGACGCGCAAATCGTCCTGCTGACGCCCGGTATTCATAACAGCGCCTATTTCGAGCACAGCTTCCTGGCACAGCAGATGGGCATCGAGTTGGTCGAGGGACGCGATCTGATCGTGGACGGCGGCATCGTTTACATGAAGACGATCCATGGGTTGAATCGCGTTGACGTCATCTACCGCCGCGTGGACGACGAATTTCTCGATGCGCTCAGCTTTCGCCCGGATTCCCTGCTCGGTGTCCCCGGACTCATGGGAGCCTACCGGGCTGGCAACGTCGCCCTTGCCAACGCAGTCGGGAACGGCGTCGCAGACGACAAAGCCATCTACGCGTTCGTGCCAACCTTTATCCGCTACTACCTACAGGAAGAGCCCATCCTGAGGACGGTGGAAACTTATGTCTGCGCGGAGCCTCGGGACCTTGCCTACGTCCTCGACCATGTGCCCGAACTGGTTGTGAAGGCCGTCGGCGAATCCGGCGGCTACGGGATGCTGATAGGTCCAGCCGCTGATGGCAAGAGGCTGGAGGACTTTCGCAGTCGGATCCGAGCAAACCCGCGCAACTACATCGCACAGCCGGTAGTCCCGCTCTCGCGCGTTCCGTCCTACGACCCGTCGACAGGGTGCGTGGCTGGGCGGCACGTCGATCTGCGGCCCTACTGCCTGTACGACGGGCGCACGGTTACGATCGTTCCTGGCGGATTGACGCGCGTCGCGCTGCAGCGCGATTCGCTGGTGGTCAATTCTTCGCAAGGCGGCGGCAGCAAGGACACCTGGATTTTGCGAGGGGAAAACTAGCATGCTGTCGCGCATCGCCGAATCCTTGTTTTGGCTGGCGCGCTACATCGAACGCGCCGAGGATACGGCGCGCATCCTCGATGTCAATTACCACATGCTGCTCGAGCAATCGCAGCAGCCCTATCGTCTGCGTTGGGAACCTCTGATCAGCATGGCGGGCGAGGAGAACCGGTTCTGGAGCCTGTACGACACGGCGAATGCCGAAAGTGTCTTCGAGTTCCTCGCCTTCCACGGCGACAACCCAGGCTCCATCGTCGAGTGCATCGCGAAAGCCCGGGAAAATGCCCGTACCATCCGTGACCGCATTTCCCGCGAAATGTGGGAGGACATCAACGGCCTGTACTACACCATGACCCGTTTCGACCCGAAGGCCGAAATCGCCGCCGGCCCGCATCGCTTCTGCGACAAGATCAAATTTGGAGCGCATCGCTTTCATGGCGTAACCGACGCAACGCTGCCGCATGATGAAGGCTGGCAGTTCCTACGAATCGGCTGGTCGCTCGAGCGGGCGGAGATGACCGCGCGTCTGGTCGACGTGCAATACCAAAATCTTCTCGACGAGGCCCCCACGGTCGGGGTGCCCGACAACCATCAGTGGATGGCTGTGCTCCGGTCGGTCGGCGCCTACGAGGCCTATCATCGACAATATCATTCGCCCATCGAGCCCGAGAAGGTGGCCAGGATGCTGATCCTGCACCCGCTGCATCCTCGCTCGGTCCGCTTCAGCGCAACGGAGGTTCAAGCGGGGCTGCGGGCGGTCAGCGGCACCGGCCCTGGCGCCTATGCCAACGAAGCGGAAAGGCTCGTGGGCAGAGTGGTCGAGAGACTAAGCTACGACAAAGTTGACGAAATCTTCCAGCAGGGCCTGCACAGCTATTTGAATGAGCTCTTGGGCCTGTGCGGCTTGATTGGCGACGATATCGCCCGAACCTATTTCTACTACGCGGCGGTAGCATGAATCGATATCACCTCGTGCACACAACCGAATTCCTGTATGACGGGCCCGTTTCGGAAAGCTACAATGAGGTTCGTCTGCGGCCCATCCATGACGAAAAACAAAGCTGTCTCTCGTTCCGGCTCACCACTGCTCCGAGTTCGCGAGGCACCGCGTATCGTGACGCCTATGGGAACTGGGTGCATCAATTCAATGTCCTCGCCGAACACCGCCGCCTGAAGGTCGAGGCAGAATCGGTCGTGCTGGCGCACGACGACTCGGGAGCGCCTGAAGACCAGGCGACGCTCGCCGAACTCGATTCGCAGAGCGACCAATGGAATGAGGAATTCGTCGACTTCATCGCACCGACCGGATATGTGCCCCATCTGGCCGATCTTCGCGCGATCAGCGACACGGCCGAACACGCGAGCGGCGGAACTGTGGCGGGATTTGCGCAAGCGGCTTCGCATTTGATCCATCAGAACTTTGCCTATGTGAAGGGCGCCACCCACGTGCATTCCTCAATCGAAGATTCGCTGTCGATTGGCGCAGGTGTCTGCCAGGACTTCGCCCACCTGCTGCTCGGTGTCGTGCGGATGCGTGGACTTCCCGGACGCTATGTCTCTGGCTACCTGGTTCCGGGCAGCACCGCGGTGGCGGACGCGAAACAAGAGGAGGTGATCGGCGGGCAAGCTTCGCACGCCTGGGCCGAGGTCCTCGTGCGAAATAATCTATGGGTGGGGCTCGATCCGACGCTTGGCAAACCAGTGGGCCTGCGGCATGTCCGCATAGCCTATGGGCGCGATTACGGCGACGTCGCTCCGGTGCGCGGAGTCTACAAAGGGCGCGCTGGTCAGCGCCTTTCGGTCGACGTACGTGTCCGCCCGGCCCTTGATGAAGCCGGTTGCGAACAGGTCGCTAAGACCGTCGGACCCGTCGCATCGCCGTCGCTACCCGAGCGTCCTCAGCAGCCCGCCCAACAACAGTAACAGCGAGAATCGGAACCCGAGACAGTCGTCCGCCGAGCGCTCAGGCTATTGTACCCGCTCGTGGCTGTAACCTGCCGCGTCGAGCGCGGATTTCAGTTCGGCAATATGTTCTGGGCCGCGCGTTTCCATCGTGATATCGATCACCGTATCTCCCAAAACCACACCGAAGTACGCCCGGTCATGGAGTGTCTCGATGATGTTGGCCTTATGATCGGCAATCACGGTCGCCAGTCGCTGCAGCGCGCCCGGATGATCCGGCAAATGGATGCGGATCCGCAGCAGGCGCCCGTCCTGCACGAGCCCGCGCTCGATGATGCGCGACAGCAGAGTGACGTCAATATTTCCTCCGCTGATCAGAACACCCAGTTTTTTCCCGCGATGCGCCAATTTTTTGTTGAGCACGGCGGCCGCAGCCACAGCACCAGCGCCTTCGGTGAGCGTCTTCTCTTTTTCCAATAGAAGCAGAATCGCATTCGCGATCTCTTCGTCATCCACGGTGACAATTTCATCCACGTATTCCCGAACCAGAGGAAATGTATTGTCTCCGGCGCGGCGAACCGCGATGCCATCGGCGATCGTTTTGTTCGGAGGCAGCGTGACCGGCTCGTTGTTCTCGAGCGCTGCCTTCATCGAAGGCAGCTTGGAAGTTTGCACGCCGATCACCTGCACGTTGGGCCGCATTTCTTTCACGGCGCAGGCCACGCCCGCGATCAATCCGCCGCCCCCAACCGGTATGACCACCGCATCCAAATCGTCGATTTCCTCGAGCATTTCAACCCCGAGCGTTCCTTGGCCGGCAATCACAGCCTCATCGTCGAACGGATGGATGAATGTAAGGCCCTGCTCCTGGCAGCGGCGGAGCGCATCCTCGCAGGTCTCGTCGTAATTCGCACCGACCAGGATCACTTCGGCGCCGTAACCTCGCGTCGCTGATACCTTCACCATGGGCGTCGTAAGCGGCATGCAGATCTGTGCTTTGATTCCTCGCTTGGTCGCGTGATAGGAGACGGCCTGGGCGTGATTGCCGGCCGACGCAGCGATCACACCCCGCCGGCGCTCTTCTGTTGTCAACAGGAGAATCTTATTGAGCGCGCCTCGCTCCTTGAAGGAGCCGGTCATCTGCAGATTCTCGAGTTTCAAAAGGATCGAGTTCCCGGTCAGTTGAGAAAACGTCTCCGATCGAACGAAAGGAGAAACAAAAATCGAGTCGCGAATGCGCTTGGCGGCTTCCTCGATGGATTGGATCAGCAACTGAATATCGCCTCGAATTTTAGCGGCGTGACCATTGTATCCACTTTACAATGCGACCGATGCGGCTCGGCCGGAAATCCGCTCGCGCTCGTGTCCAGACCATCTCCCCGCAGCTGCGATTTGGGCACGCTCGTTGCTCTCGCCTGCGATACGAAATTGCGACCATCGTAGGGTCCGCCGATCGGCCGGTCCCCTCTCATTTCCCAGCAGAACCGAGGCCGAAAGCGCGGGAGTGAAACTCAAGCGACGCCGTGAAGTGTTCAGCGAAGTAGCTCCAATCGTGCCCGCCGGGGTAGAGGTGGAATTCGCTGGGAATTCCCCGGGAAGTCAGAAGAGCGTGAAATTGCTGCGCACCGATGTTAAAACCGAACCCATCCTCGGTCCCGCAATCAAAGTAAATCCGCAGCCCTGCCGGAGGCGGGCCCATCCGAGCCAGCGTGAACGGATTGTTGCGATCCCAGAACGATCGATCGAATGGTGAGCCGAAGGCCGCTCCCACGAGCTGTGCGAGCGCGGTTTCCTGAGAACTCGAAGTCTGCGTGATGGGCAAGTTCGCCACCAGTGCAGCGCTATGCGCGCTGACAGATCCGAACAATTGAGGGAAGCGGAAGGCGAATCGCAGCGCGCCATACCCGCCCATGGATATTCCGCTGATGCCGCGGTATCGCCGCTGTGCCTTGATCCGATAATGGCTTTCCATGAGCGGAACGAATTCTCGAATGAAGAAGTCCTCATATTTAACTCGCCCATCGCAGGAATTGATATAAAAGCTTCTGCCCCCGCTGGGCGCGACGATCACAAACTCGCCGACCTGCTTCTGTTCCCAGTTGTCCTCGATCAAATTCCATCCACCCGAGTTCAGCAGAACCTGTTCATTTTCGCCAAGCCCGTGAAGAAAATAGAGCACCGGGTACCGGCGCGCCTTATCTGCATCATAACTGGGAGGCAAGAACGCACAATACGGAACCGCGCGGCCGAGGATTCTGCTGGGGACTGTGCGACACTCGGCGCGGGCGGCGGCGCGAACCGGCAGGGCAAACCCGAAGCCGAATGCCATCAGCACCACCAGCACTACCAAGCGGCAGTTTCTATTCATATCGAAGGGCCTCTACGGGATCAAGCTTCGCTGCGCGAGACGCAGGATAAAGCCCCGCGCCAAGACTCACCGCGACCGAAAAGCCAATCGCGATTGCAAACAGCCACCACGGCACCGACGACACGCTGATCGCGGGCAGCTGTTGCCGGCTTAGATACACGTTGGTACCCAGATTCATCCCGCGCCCGATCAGCCAGCCGATGGTCACTCCGAAAATGCCACCCAACAATCCCATGGCCCCGGCTTCCATAAAAAACAGTTTCCGGATATCGTGGTCGGCCGCTCCGAGCGCTTTGAGAACGCCGATTTCCCGTCGCCGCTCAAGGATCGCCATCACAAGCGTGTTGATAATGCCGAGAGAGGCCACGATGAGCGCGAGGCTGCCGAAAATCCCCAGAAGCAGATCGAACACGGCAAATACGAGACGCAGATTGTTCGTGGCGTCGAGCAGCGAAAATGTTCCGTATCCCATCGGTCTGATCGCGTCCTCAACCCGCTTGACATCAGACGGGCCCCTCACTCGCACGGTCAAGCTTTGATAGCTGGCTCTTCCAGGGGTCACACCTAACACAGCCCGAAGATCGTTGGTCTGCGCGGCCCTGAGCCTCTCTGCGACCTGCAAGGGAATCAGCACACGTCCTTGACCAGCTCCTCCGAATCCGGCGGCGGGCTCGGTTTCGACAATTCCCACAATCCGCAGATTTTCCTCGCGCGGGACAACGGAAAAGCCGGCCGACAGCTGCGAGGATGTGTTTGAGCCGCTCTTGCCGCCTCCTGCAGAATTGCTGTGCGTCGGTTCCGCCGGGAGTGCCTGGCGTTCCGCATAGCGCAACAGAATCTCCTTACCAATGAGCCCATCGGTCTGCTGCCGGAGTTCCCGCGCGAACTCGATCTGCAGGATCGCCTCGTCCGCGGTGGGTCCGGAAAAGAATGTGCCTTTCATTCCGTCGAATGCCCCGTTTGTGCGCGCAGACGGAGGCATCCCCGCCACGACTGTGGGGTAGGGCCTCCCTGCATACCGGATTTCGGTGGGAAAGCGGATATCCGGGTAAACTTCGACCACATCGGGCAGGCGCGCGATCGTTTGCCGCGCTTCCTCATCGAGCGAGCGTGGAGGCTCGCCGGGAGTGAAATTCGGTCTCCCCCCCCGGGCAAAGCCCCGAAAATTCGAGCGTGGAGCAACGATGATCGCGTCAAACAACCCTGCATGCGAGAGCCGCTTGCTCGCCAGCTCCTGCAGGCCGACTCCGAGCGACAGCATCGCGACAAGCGAAGCCACTCCAACAGCGACTCCGAGCGTGGTAAGAGAATTTCGCAGCAGTGCTTCGCGAAGGTTGCGCCAAGCCAGTTCAGCCAGGTCACGAAATTTCATGGCTGGCCTCCCTGGCCGACCAGTTTCCCGTCTTTCATCAGAATCATCCGATGCGCAAACTTTTCGGCGCGGGGATGTTCGTGTGTCACCATGACGATCGTCACCTTGAGCGTTTCGTTGATCTCGCGCAGCAGGAGCATGATCTCATCGCCGGTGACGCTGTCAAGATTACCGGTCGGTTCATCCGCCAGAAGGATCGTCGGGCGGTTCACGAGCGCGCGTGCCAGCGCAGCTCGTTGCTGCTCACCGCCGGAAAGCTCGCTCGGACGATGCGTCAGCCGCGCGCCGAGGTGTACGCGCTCGACCGCGTCGCGCACGCGGGCCATTCGGTCTTGGCGATCCACGCCCGCCAGCCTCAGTGGCAGCTCGACGTTTTCCTCCAGCGTCATGCGGGGCAGCAGATTGAACGCCTGGAAAACGATTCCGATCGTATGGCTGCGATGCCTCGCGAGTTCGTCTGAATTCATGTCTGCGAGGTTTCGTTCGTGAGCATAAATGCCGCCCGATGTCGGGCGGTCGAGGCCCGCGATCAAGTTCAGCAGGGTCGATTTCCCCGAGCCGGAACTGCCCAGCAAGGCCAGGAATTCCCCTGCGGGAATCGCGAGCGTCACCTCATCGACAGCGCGCACGAGCGTGCCGCCCATCTGATAATGCCGCGATATCCGCTCCGTGCGTATAGCTACTCCGTCATCCATGGGTATCATTCGACTCTCATGTTACTACGCAGGAGCCACGCCCAGAGTTGCACTGTTCGGCGGCGCAACCCTCCCGTGTCAGTGGCCGCGACGCTTCGGCAGCCAAAATCTAGTTTTCGATGAAATAATCTGCGCGTCGAAGTTCCGGGAACCACCATGCCCATAGAGCCGTCACTATGAGGGTTCCGATTCCCCCGAGCACGACGGCAGGCACAGTTCCGAACCAGGCAGCTGTCAGTCCCGACTCGAATTGACCGAATTCGTTGGAGGCACCGACGAAGACAAGATCGACCGCATTCACTCGCCCGCGCATTTCGTCTGGTGTCGCGATCTGCAGCAATATCGCCCGTATAATCACGCTGACCATGTCGGTTGCGCCAACCATAACCAAGGCCAGCATAGACAGCACAAGGCTGCGTGAGACTCCGAACAGGATCGTGAACACGCCAAACCCTCCCACGCACCATAACATCGTCACTCCGGTTTTCCCCTGCAAGGGCCGATGCGCCAGAAGAATCGCCATCGATGCCGCGCCGATTCCGGTCGCGCACCGCAACAATCCGAGTCCCCATGGCCCGGTATGTAGAATCTCGCGCGCATAGACCGGAAGCAGCGCGACCGCCCCGCCCAGCAACACGGCGAACATGTCGAGCGAGATTGAGCCCAAAATAATCTTCCGGTGCCAGATATACCGGATCCCGGCGAGAACTGTCCTCAGGTTGATCTGCTCCCTCTTCCGTGGTCTCGACTGAAGTCTGATCCGCAACGTAGAAAACAAGGCCGCCAGACCCGTACATGTCGCGATGGCATACACGGCCGAAGGCCCGCGAAAAAATGCGTAAACGACCCCGCCGACCGCCGGGCCAAGGATGATGGCGGTCTGAAAGGTGCTCGAGCTCCACGCAACCGCGTTCGGAAAATGCTCATCTGGTACCAGCTGCGGCAAGATTGCCCGCGTGACAGGTCCGCTGAACGAGCGAACCACACCGAGCAGAACCATCACCGCGTAAATCAGAAGAACCGAGCGCACTTCAAACCAAGCGATGGAGAGCAACATGCCCGAGCACGCTCCGTACCCCCCGTAGCATACCGTGAGCAACTTGCGGCGGTCGAAGCGATCGGCCGTGTGGCCCGACACGAGAAATAGAAAGATGCCCGGCAGAAACTGGGCCAGCCCGACAAGCCCGAGGTCCAGAGGGCGTCTTGTAATCTCATAGACTTGCCAACCGACCGCGACCGATTGCATCTCCTGCGCGAAGACAATGAACCATCGCGCCACCAGGTAAAGCACAAAGTTCGGATAGGTGAAGGCAACTCGACCGACGGGGCTGAGGTTCCGGGAAGCGGCCATCGCGTTCTACTCTGCCATAAAATTCTGATTCGCACGAGAGCAGTGAGACAGGGTCGGTTGCTCTTCGCGAGGCGCGGTTCTACAACAACTGCAATTCTTGCGTCCTCTAGACCCCTGCAGGACGGTGACCCCATGCAAACCAAGCGGCTTGGAACGATGCTGGACCTGAGCTCGGAATATGTCCAAACCGACGGAGAAATCCTTCCCGGAGAGCGGACCACAAACTGCCGGGCGCTCGGTTAGGTGAACAAGTCAAGCTGCGTGAGCGCATCTGGGAATTTGTGGGCCGAAACGAAGTCATTTAAAACCAAGGTCGGAATTGGAGCGAAAAGCAGCAAGCCACTTGACGATTAGCACACTCAGCAGGCTGAGATCTCGGTGCGCCGCGATGGGCTGCATCCCTGCAGTCGCGGGCTTGATCGCACGGCTCTGTAGAGAAGCTTCCTACTGGTCAGAGTCTACAAATCAACAGTTCCCTCTCAAAGATCATCTCTTTGGGCAAGTGATCTTGCAGAACGATGAAAAGCTCCTCGTGTTCGATCACTTCTTTGTGCCACGCTTCACGCTCGAAGGTTTGCAATTCTTCAAACTTCCCCCTTGAAAAATCGGAGCTCCCCCATTCCATGTCTTCGTACCGGGGCATCCAACCGATGGGCGTCTCTTTGCCGAGAGCACGACCCCGCGCGCGGTCAACGATCCACTTGAGTACTCGCATGTTTTCACCAAATCCGGGCCACAGGAAACGCCCTTCTGCATCCTTGCGGAACCAGTTGACGTGAAAAATCTTTGGCGTGATGCTAAGCGAGCGCTGCATCTTGATCCAGTGGCGGAAGTAATCTCCCATGTGGTAGCCGCAGAACGGAAGCATCGCCATCGGATCCCGGCGAACTTTACCGACAGTGCCGGTAGCCGCCGCAGTCATTTCCGACCCCATCGTCGCACCGATGTACACTCCGGCACTCCAATTAAAGGTTTGAAAGACCAGTGGCATGGTTTTCGCGCGTCGACCACCGAAAATGATCGCGCTGATTGGTACCCCGTCTGCAGCTTCCGAGGCAGGAAGAATGGTCGGACACTGGGAAGCGGGAGCAGTGAAGCGCGCGTTCGGATGTGCGGCCTTGACACCCGTCGCTTTTGCAATCTGCGGAGTCCATTTGTTTCCCTGCCAGTCCAGACACTCGTCGGGCGGCTCGTCGGTCATTCCTTCCCACCAAACCCCACCTTCTGGAGTCAAAGCCACATTCGTGAAAATCGTGTTTTTCGACAGCGTGGCCATCGCGTTCGGATTCGTCTTCACCGAGGTCCCAGGCGCCACACCGAAAAAGCCAGCCTCCGGATTGATCGCGCGTAGGCAACCCCTGTCGTCTGCGCGAATCCAGGCGATGTCGTCACCTACGGTCCAGATCTTCCAGCCCTCAAATCCCTTTGGCGGGATGAGCATTGCAAAATTTGTTTTGCCGCACGCACTTGGGAAGGCGGCGGCGACGTAGGTCTTTTCCCCCGACGGATCCTCCACGCCCAGGATGAGCATGTGCTCGGCCATCCATCCTTCATCGCGGGCAATATTCGACGCGATGCGGAGAGCAAAGCATTTCTTCCCTAGCAGCGCATTCCCGCCATAGCCGGAGCCATAGGACCAGATCTCCCGGGTCTCGGGAAAATGAACGATGTATTTTTCTTTGTTGCACGGCCAGGGCACATCGTTCTGGCCTGGTGCAAGCGGTGCACCGACCGAGTGCATGCAAGGGACGACGCGGGCGACGCCCTTGTCTATTTCCTCGAAAACCGGCAGGCCGATTCTCGCCATAATGCGCATGTTGACGACGACGTAGGGCGAATCGGTAAGCTGTACTCCGATTTGCGACATGGGTGAGCCGATCGGGCCCATGCTGAAGGGAAGTACATACATCGTCCGGCCCTGCATCGCTCCACTGAACAGCCCCTTCAGCTTCTTGCGCATTTCGAAAGGATTTTCCCAGTTATTTGTGGGGCCTGCATTGTCCTTTGAAAGCGAGCAGATGAAGGTCCGGTCTTCGACTCGAGCAACGTCGCCCGGATCCGACCGCGCGTAGTAGCAGCCGGGCCAGAGTTTATCGTTGAGCTTGATGAAAGTACCTGACTCCACCATTTGACTGCACAAGGCGTCGTATTCTTCCTGCGACCCGTCAACCCAGTGGATCGCACTGGGGCGGGCGAGCTCCGCCATTTTTTCCACCCAACGGAGGAGGTGTCCATTCTTGCTGAGTGCTTGTGAGCGCAGCTGCATTCGTTCCACTTCCTTCTTCCCTGGGATTCCTACCTTCACCACATGCGGGGATTTGTCTCGAACAGCTTCGGAATCGCTTGCTCCGCCACCGATTGGATCGAGCGCCACAATCCTTTCCCGAAAAAGTCGACCGTGTTTCTTGACATTGTCGCTCAACAGCGCCTCTACACTCCGGGATTCCCATCATCGGCTGCAAGGATACGCTGCGAGTATACACCTAGCCGCGTTGCTTTGGCCGCTTTCAACACGATTTGCGGTGCGGAGTGTTCCCACCTATTACGGGGGTGTGAGGCCGATTGCACATTCATCTGGTTGTGCCGGAACCGCTCCCCTGGTCGCAGGTTGCCGAGCCCGGCTCTGGTGGAATCGCGCGTAGAGGGCGCGCTGGCCATTTCCATTCGGGCAATCCTTCCGGCGATTCGCGAGGGGACCTGGCGAGAACGAAGACTTAATCGACCATCTCGCCAAATCTCTCCGGTATCGCGGGACGGTTCGTGGCCGCGACTTTGATGCTGCAAAACGGAGCAATTCGCAGTAAGCTGTTGCGTTTCGAAACTGCCGTTTGTTTTATGCAGGAGATCATCTGACATGCTTCCGACGTCCCCTCCATCTAGAGGACCCCATCGAACCGAATCCGACAGCATGGGGAAAATCGAAGTCCCGGTCGACAGGTACTACGGCGCCCAGACGGCGCGCTCACTGATTCATTTCGATATCGGCCGGGACACCATGCCCCCTGAACTGATCCGCGCGTTCGGAATTCTGAAGAAGGCCGCGGCGCTCGCAAACCAGGATCTCGGAAAACTACCTGCGGAAAAAGCGCGCTGGATAGTCCAGGCAGCCGATGAGGTCGTCTCGGGCAAACTCGACGAGCATTTTCCCCTGCGTATCTGGCAAACCGGCAGCGGCACGCAGACGAACATGAACGCGAACGAAGTGATCTCGAATCGCGCTATTGAAATCGCGGGCGGCGTCATGGGCAGCAAGAAACCCATCCATCCGAATGACGACGTCAACATGTCGCAATCCTCGAATGACACTTTTCCGACGGCGATGCACATCGCGGCTGCTTCGCGGGTTGCGGAGGTTCTCATCCCGGCTGTCGAGCGATTGCGCGATACGATCGACGCCAAGGCGCGCGGCTTCGGAAATGTGGTCAAGATCGGCCGCACCCATCTGATGGACGCGACGCCGCTCACGGTGGGCCAGGAGATGTCCGGGTGGTCGAGCATGCTCGCTCGCAATATCGCGCGCCTGAAACAAGTTCTACCCGGCCTGTACGATCTCGCCATCGGAGGAACCGCGGTTGGCACCGGACTGAACGCTCATCCCGAATTTGCCGAGCGCGCCGCCAAGAAAATTTCCGAATTGACCGGTCTGCCTTTCCGGTCGCACCCGAATAAGTTTGCGGCGCTTTCTGCGCACGACGAGATCGTTTTCGCGAGCGGCGCACTCAAAACCCTGGCCGCGTCGCTGATGAAAATCGCGAACGACATTCGCTGGCTCGCTTCCGGACCCCGCGCGGGGCTGGGCGAGCTGGTGCTTCCTGAAAATGAGCCTGGTTCGTCGATCATGCCGGGCAAGGTGAATCCGACGCAGTCCGAAGCCATGACCATGGTCGCGGTGCAAGTGTTAGGCAACGACGCTGCAATCAGTTTTGCCGGCTCGCAGGGAAATTTCCAGCTGAACGTCTTCAAACCGGTCATGATTCACAATTTCTTGCACTCGGTCCGGCTGCTCGCCGACGCCTGCCGTTCCTTTACCGACCACTGCCTCGCTGGAATGGAGCTGGATTTGCAGCGCATTGAACAGAACGTTGCGAACTCACTCATGCTGGTGACAGCCCTCAGCCCCAAAATCGGTTACGACAAGGCTGCTGAGATCGCTCATAGGGCGCATCACGAGCGGTCGAGTCTTCGCGAGGCGGCGCTCAAGCTCGGCTACCTGACGGAGAAGGAATTTGACGAGGTTGTCCGGCCGGAAAAAATGACCGGCCCGGAAGCTTTACCCGCCGCCAGTTTGAAGTCTTGATACAGCGGCCCACAGAGAGGCGCGCTGTTGCATCCTCTGTTCTGCCCGGGAGTGTCCAGAGTGAATGTTGAGGACGTTTGAGTCTCGTCTGGACTTCCGGGTCTGGCATGCGAGTCCGCGACGCTCAAGAGTCTGCTCTTGCATCCCCGTTTACTGAATTCGGACCGAATCAAATCAAGGTCACGAGGATCGATGTGCGCCCCTCAGCGTGGCAGCCAAGCTTTTTGCGCGATCGATCTTTGCCGCAGATCAGTAACGACCGGTGGCGGGGTCAGTCCCCTCGACACGGAAATCCTCAGCAGGAGCAGATGCTGCAGTTCTCCGCCAAGCTGCAATGATCCAAGATCGCTCTTGCGCGACGTACCTCGCTGCTTTCCCCTTGCCTCGTCCCCGCATGGCACGGACTTAGGCTTGACAGCAACCTGGAATACCCCGAGAATGCAATGTTTTGTATCGAGTGTAGGTTCACGCAGCTTGCACCGAAGTTATCTGGAGATTTGAGGTTGACTGGATGGAGAGCCACGAGCACGACGTTCTGATCATCGGCGGCGGGGGAGCAGGGCTGCGGGCCGCGATTGAATTGGGCGAGTCTTACCCGCAGCTTCGCGTTGCCGTGATTTCCAAGGTGTATCCGATGCGCAGCCATACGGTTGCTGCCGAGGGAGGCGCTGCGGCGGTCATCAAAGCCAATGACAGCCTGGACCGTCACGCTTATGACACCGTGTCGGGGTCCGATTGGTTGGGCGACCAGGACGTGATCGAAGCCTTCGTCAAGGAAGCACCCGGTGAAATGATCCAATTAGAACACTGGGGATGCCCTTGGAGTCGAGAGCCGGATGGTCACGTTGCCGTGCGCCCGTTCGGCGGGATGGCCATCGAGCGGACCTGGTTTGCAGCCGACAAGACTGGCTTTCACATGCTGCATACCCTGTATCAAACTGCTCTGAAATTTAGCGGCATAAAGTGGTACGACGAGTGTTTCGTGACCAAGCTTCTTGTCGAGCAAGGCCGCTGCCAGGGCGTAGCCGCGATCGAGTTGCTGACCGGCCAGGTACATGCAATTCTCGCCGGGGCTGTCATCGTGTGCACCGGCGGGGCGGGGCGGCTTTTCCCATTCACGACCAATGGAGCGATCAAGACGGGAGACGGCATGGCGCTCGCGTATCGCGCCGGCGCTCCTCTGAAGGACATGGAATTTGTGCAGTATCACCCCACGGGACTTCCTGGCACCGGCATTCTGATTACCGAGGCTGCCCGCGGGGAAGGCGGCCTCCTGGTTAACAAGGATGGTTATCGATACCTGCAAGATTACGGTTTAGGGCCTCCCGACCCGTGGCCCCGGCTGCGAGCCATGGAATTGGGGCCCCGCGATCGGTTGTCGCAGGCGTTTACACAGGAAGAGACAAAAGGACGCACGATTCCGACTCCTTACGGGAATGTAGTCTATCTGGACCTTCGCCACTTGGGCGAGGAAAAGATAGACAAGAAACTGCCGTTCGTTCGCGAATTGGCGAGGAACTATGCGGGTATCGATCCAGTTCATGACCCGATTCCGGTCCGGCCGGTCGTCCACTACGTCATGGGAGGGATAGATACCGACATCGATACGGCTACCGTGGTCCAGGGACTGTTTGCCGCCGGAGAGTGCGCGTGCATCAGTTTGAACGGTGCCAACCGCCTGGGTTCAAACTCTCTCACCGAATTGTTGGTCTTCGGGAAACGTGCAGCCAGAGCTGCTGCGCAGTTTGCGTTGGACCATCAGGTACTCGCCAGCACCCAGCTCAAGTCCCAGGCCGAGCAGGAGCAGCAACGGATCGGTTCCCAATATATCCGAAAACAAGGAGGCACCGAGCGAGTAGCCACAATTCGGCAGGAACTGAACAGAATCATGGAGGCAGGCGCAGGCATCTATCGTGCTGCAGATTCCCTGCAGAAGGCCTGCTCGACCATCGCTATTTTGAAGGATCGCTTCCGAAATATTGTTTTGGACGACCGGAGTGTATCATTTAATACCGAGCTAATTTCGGCTCTGGAGCTAGATTTCATGTTAGATGTGGCGCAAGCCCTGGTGCATTCCGCACGCCTCCGCACCGAATCGCGAGGCTCCCACCAGCGCACGGACTATCCCGCTCGGGACGACAAAAACTTCCTGAAGCACTCCATGGCTTATAAGACAGACGGAGAACCGCGCATCGATTACAAGAATGTCGTCATCACTCGCTGGCCGCCCGGAGAACGAGTCTATGGCAAATAGCACTCCCGATGGAACCATTCGGCTGGAAGTCTTTCGTTATTCTCCCGAAAAGACAGAAGCGCCTTGGTATCAGACCTACGAAGTCCCGTTTCGCAAGGATTGGGTTGTGCTGGACGCCCTTAACTACATCAAGGATCAGTCGGATGGAAGCCTCACATTCCGATGGTCTTGCCGAATGGGTGTTTGTGGCAGTTGCGGGATGATGGTCAACGGGATTCCCAAACTCAGCTGCGCGGCATTTCTGCGGGATTATTATCCGAACCCGATTCGTGTAGAGCCTCTGGCGAATTTCCCGGTTCTCCGAGATCTGGTTTTTCAACTGGATTCGTTCATTGAAAAGCTCAAGAGCGTTCAGCCCTGGATCGTTCGCAAGCAGGAAAAGCCCGTGTCGGAGGGTGAGTATCTGCAAAGTCCTGCCGAGCATGCTCGATACAAGGATTTCAGTATGTGTATCAATTGCATGCTGTGTTATGCGGCTTGTCCGGTGGTCGGGCTCGAACCGGAGTTCCTGGGCCCAGCGGCAATTGCCCTGGCCCAGCGTTATAACTTTGACTCCCGTGATCAAGGACGATCGCTGCGGCAAGAAGTGGTAGCCAGTCACGATGGTATCTGGCAATGTACTTTCGTCGGCGAGTGTTCCGCCGTTTGCCCGAAGCACGTGGATCCGGCCGGGGCCATCCAGCAGGCCAAGGTCGCCAGCACCGTGGACTGGTTCAAAGAGGTCCTTTGGCCATGGGGAGCGGCACGATGAAACCCTACGTTCGGCCGATGCCTGCCACTTGGTGGCTGCAGCGTGGACCATATGTCTTCTTCATGCTGCGCGAACTCACCAGCGTTTTTGTTGCCGCCTATCTCGTATTGTTCCTAGTGATGATCGATCGCCTTCACCAGGGACCAGCGGCCTATCAGTCGTTTCTGGAAATGCTGAAGTCTCCGCTAGCGATCGTCTTTCACGTGGTTGCTCTGGCATTTGCCCTGTTTCACACCTTCACCTGGTTTAATCTTACGCCCAAAGCTTTAGTCATTCGCACCGGTGAGAAAAGGGTTCCACCGGCAGCAATCATTGCACCCAATTACCTGGCCTGGATTGTGATCTCTGTAATCATCGGATGGATTGTGGTGAAGGGCTAAGTCATGGCGAAATCCAACGAACCGATCTGGTGGTCTTTGTTTTCGGCAGGCGGTGTCGTCGCCGCCTTGCTGGTCCCTGTGCACATTTTCCTCACGGGAATCGCTTGGCCGCTCGGAATCTTGCCCGGTGATTTCCTGGAGTTCTCCCGGATACATATGTTGTTCGCTCATCCGCTTGTTCGCCTATATTGCTTTATCCTCATATCCCTTCCTCTATTCCACTGGGCGCACCGGTTCCGCTTTACGCTCGTAGACCTGGGCTTAAAGAGGATTCACACGCTTATTGCGGTTCTTTGCTACGGGAGCGCCATCGCTGGCACGATTGCGGCCGGGGTGATCCTCTGGAGTTAAGGTGGGAGGGTTGCGCGTCGCTATCGAGGCGCGCTAGTCTGCCGTATTCGACCAGCGTTCGGCTCCTTCGGATTCCTTAAGCCGCCGAATCGCGGAGCCCTCTTTTGCGAAAACGCTGCGCGGCGAGGAGCAATAAATATGTTTCGGCCCAGGACCTCGACTCTCCCAACCGTGAAATGCCCTCTCTGCGGCAATGATCACCCAACGTCCGCGCTTGAACAGCTGCTTTATATCTGCCCGAAGTGCAATCAGTACCTTTCCATGCCCTCGCGGGCTCGCATTCGAATTTTAGCGGACCCGGATACGTTTCGTGAACTTGACCGTGAGTTGGTGTCGGGAGATCCCCTGAACTTCATCGATGTCCGATCCTATCGAGAACGATTACGAGAGGCGCGGCGAGAGACCGGAGTGCGAGAGGCGGTAACCACGGGCGTCTGCCGGATCGAGGGGCACCGCATCGTTCTGGTGGTATTCGACTTCGAGTTTCTGGGAGGAACGATGGGCTCTGTCGTGGGCGAGAAGATTGCCAACGCCTTCGAGGAGGCCACCAAACGCCAGCTCCCTGTCGTCAGCGTGGCCTCAAGTGGTGGGGCCCGCGTCCAAGAGGGGATGCTCTCGCTCATGCAGATGGCCAAAGTAGCGGGAGCGGCGGCTTTGCATGGTCGCGAGCATCTCGCGTTCGTTTCCATACTTGCCGATCCCACCTTTGGCGGCGTCACCGCAAGCCTCGCATCCCTCGGCGACACCATCATCGCTGAGCCAGGCGCTCAAATCGGCTTTGTTGGCCCCCGCGTGATCGAACAAACCACTGGAACCCCCCCGCCAAAAGACTCGCATCGTGCCGAGACGCTGTTGCGAGCAGGTCTGATCGACCTCATCGTGCCACGTCAGGATCTCCGGTCCACCGTGGCTTACCTGGTAAGCCATCTCGAGCGGAAGAGAGCCGGCAAGATTGAAGGCGAACGGCTGCCCGTGGCTCGAAGGAGAGATCGCCTACCCGCCTGGCAACAGGTCGGCCTCGCCCGGCACTCCGGACGCCCCACGGCTAGCCACTACATTTCTCGAATGAACACGCGTTTCCTCGAGCTTCACGGAGATCGATGGGGGGGCGATGATCCAGCAATCATCGGGGGCTTGGCGGAATTGGACGGTCAAACCGTTGTCATGATTGCGCAAGAACGAGGCGGAACTCCCGCCGAGAAGGAGGCTTCCCACCGGGGCATGGCTTTTCCTGAGGGCTACCGGAAAGCGTTTCGTCTCATGCAGCTTGCGGCAAAGTTCGAAATTCCCGTCGTGACGCTGATCGACTGTCCGAATGCGCAGGCGAGTTACGAGTCCGAACATCGGGGTATCGCTCACGCACTCGCGAGCAACCTCGCCGGTATGTCGAGTCTTCCGGTTCCAATCGTCTCCGCGATTATCGGAGAGGGGGGGAGCGGGGGCGCTTTGGCACTCGGCGTGGCAGACCGGGTACTCATGCTCGAGCACGCCATTTACTCGGTCATTTCGCCCGAAGCCGCTGCGTCAATTCTGTACAGGGATGTCGCGCGAGCCGAGGCCGTCGCTGCGGTCCTGAAACTCACGGCCCACGATCTGTTCAAGCTCGGGGTCATTGATGTGGTGGTACCTGAGCCGATGGGCGGAGCGCACCTCGACCCCAATTCAGCGGCCAAGGCACTAAAGAGTCACTTACTCGCCGCGTTGCGTGAGGTGCGCAAGATTTCGCCGAGACGCCTGCTGGCGACGCGGTACGAAAAACATCGACATATCGGACGAGGCGGCGTGTACTGGCAAGAGATAGTGCGGGGTGAGCTCCGTGGCGCGTTCGAGGTTCTGGCCCGGCTGCTGCCTGGGAGCGGGAAATCGCGCGGCCCAGTCCGGGCTGTGAAGGGTTAAAACACAGACAAGAAGGGCTCGATTCTGCATTTAGTCTTGTGCTCCGAATTTCTTGGAATATAGTTGACCTACGTTTAGCCGGGGTTAAACCGTCTGCGGCTTAAGGAGCCGTAGCGGAGTCCATGAACAGAAACTATCGGTGCGAAAGACTGGTGTCAGCTTCCTTGCTGGGTGATTCGCGGCTCCCCGGTGTCCGCTCATTTCTACATTGAGGTTATCGATGTCCCGGAAAACTGTGTTGAGAACTTGCTTCGGCTTACTCACGGCGATTTGCTGCTGGGGGAGTCCGATGTCGCTGTGGTCCCAGGTTTCCCGACCTGAGGCTGGGCCCCTCGACGCCTCAGCAATGAATCTGGAGCCCCGCCCCGCCGAGGGTATTGCCGTTCGCGCTGGCCGCTTGTTCGACCCGAAGTCGGGAACGAATCTGACCAATCAAGTGATCCTGATTAAGGGTGATCGGATCGCGGACGTTGGGCCCGTCGACCGGGTGCAGATTCCGCAAGGCGCCAGGATAATCGATCTTAGCCGGGCGACCGTGCTCCCGGGTTTGATTGATCGTCACGTGCACCTCCTCCAGGAACAACAACCGAACGATGCACGCACGGCGCTGTCGGGACTGCATCTTGCTCTGAAAGATTTGAATGCCGGTTTCACCACGCTACAAGACATGGGCTCGCCCTTCGGGTATGCCGGCGTCGAGTTGCGCGACGCAATCAATAAGGGATGGGTGCCGGGGCCACGGCTGCAGGTGGCCGGGCCGCAGATCAACCCGCGAGCTGCGAGCTACTATCCCGCGCCATCCCAGTGGACACCGTTCGGTCAGGGTCCTGGGGATCCGATATGGCAGCTCGCGCAGAACGTGAATTCCCCATGGCTGGCTCGTGCAGCCGTGCGCGAACATTCCCATTACGGAACCGACTGGATCAAGATCTACGAAACCGAGGACTACGAGGGCGGCGGATACCCCTACCCTCCAGGCTCGGGGGCGTTCAAGCCAGATGGCACCATGATCAACGTTCCGTCCCTAACACTCGAAGAGAACCAAGCGATCGTGGATGAAGCGCACCGGCGCGGCCTGAAAGTCACCTGTCATGCGTATGGGGGCGAAGGTTTGCGCAACTGTCTTGCAGCCGGGGTAGACCTTCCCATGCATGTTACGGTCGGCGTTACGGGAGCTCCGGGACTCGACGATGAAACCATAAGACTCTTCAAACAACCTTTGGCAGACGGAACCCAGCGGCCCGTCATTCAAACTCTTTGGGATTTGATCGGCGATCTCGAGACACGCGATCTAAGGGCCAGCGGCGGTAAAACCACCCGCTTTCGATTGACGGAACTAAGTTTTAAGAGGCTGGTCGCCGCCGGTGTGAAGGAAGTATTCGGGAGCGGCGCCTATACCGTCGGGCATGGAGTGCAGGCTTTCCAGTTTGCCTATTTCGTGAAATGGGGAATGACCCCGGCGCAGGCATTGCGGATGGCCACGAGCAATGCCGCCGAGAGTCTGAACTATGACCTGGGAAAGCTTGTCGGGAGTGTTGAAAAAGGGAAATTCGCCGACCTCGTTGCCGTCTCGGGAGACCCGCTTGCCGACATCACGGAGATGGAACGGGTCAAGTTTGTGATGGAGGGCGGAGTGATTTTTCGAGACGATCTGAAGTAGCGGCGGGCGGCCCGTCCTGGTTCATGGTAAGCCAGTTTCCGGTCGACGATATTTTCATCTACAGTGACATCAAATTCGGGAACGCATAGTAGAACAGCAGAGAGATCAGGATCAAATATCCCAGCATGATGAGGGTCCACCCCATGTTGTGTCGAATTACTTCGCCCTCGCTGCGCACGAATCTACTTGTTGAAACGCCGACGCTTGCAGTCTGCGGGGCAATCGGCTTTCCGACTTCCGCTCCGACCGAGTTGAGCGAGGGCAGAAGGAGCGCAGGCAAATTCAACAACCTTCCGGTCACTGCCTGCACCGGCCCGAACATCGCGTTCGTTGAGGTGTTACTACCGGAAAGGGCGACGCCGATCCAACCGAGGATAGGAGCCAGCACGACAAAAAAAACGCCGATCTTCGAGAGACCGTACGCCAGCGAGTTTGCCATTCCGGTGTAAACGAAAATGTAGGCGAGCGCGAAAATAAATGACGCAACCAATAAGGCACCCCACATCTGCTGGAATGTTCGGGAGAAAACTTGCTTCAAGACCCTGCCGCCTGGACGCAGGATGGTCAAAATCACCAGCCAGGAGACCAGGATCGATGTGCCGCCGCTCAGCGGATTAAAGTTGAACACCGAGGTGATCGCTCTTTGCGTGACAGAAGACCGTGCCGCGATCGACAACTTGAACAGGCTAATCGCGGGGAGGGTGGACCATGGGCCCGTCCAGGCAACTACAACAATGATGAGAATGATGTAAGGCATCCATGCGAAAAACGCCGCGCGTACCGAGGTCATGTCTGACGAATCCGAGGTGATTTTAACGGTAGGCTCTAGTGCAGTGCCGCCAATTCCACGGATCGTTTTGGGATGCCAGAGTTTGGCAAAAAAGAACAGCGCCCAGAAAGAAACCAGTGCCCCGCTCAGGTCAGGGAGGTACGGCCCCAAGTAGTGCGCGACTGGCCACTGGCCGGCGACATAGGAAAGCGAGCCGACGATCGCCAAGGGCCATGCTTCGAGGACCCCTTTCCGGCCGCTGACGAGATAGATCAACACCCACGGCGGAAGCAATGCCAGGACGGCGACGACATTACCCACGGAAGCGGAAAGTGCCATCATGGGAAGCCCCGTAACTGCCGCCAATCCGAGGATAGGGGCTCCGAGTGCGCCGTAAGATACTGGCGCGTTGTTCGCCAGGGCAGCGACTCGTATGGCATCGAGGTCGGCAATCCCCAGTCCAACCAAAATGGGCACCACGACCGCCCAGGGATAACCGAATCCCACGAGTCCTTCTAGAAGCGCACCGAAGGCCCAGGCGAGCATAATCGTCTGAATTCGAATGTCCACGGTAGCGTGATGAACCATCCAATTTTTGAATCGTTCAAAGTCTCCCGTGAGCACCAATGTGTTAAAGATAATGAGACCCCAGAATGTGATCCAGTCGATTACCCAAATTCCCGTCAGGCCGCCATACAGATACGATTTCATGGTGCCGCCGAAAGGCGCGTGCCACACGACGATACCGAGTGGCACTGTGATGATCCCCACGATTATCGTAGCGAGCCAGGCGGTTAATCGAAGGACGGCTAGCATGAACAGCAGAGCGATCAGAGGGATCAAAGCGATCACCACGGTAAGCCATAGATTACCCGTCGGATTGAGACTCTGCTCAAACATCGCGTCCTCCACCTTGCATGCGAAATTTCCGACCTACGGCAATAGAAAGTTTTCCTTCGGTGAGCGGTAGCAACGATCGCTGCATGTGCCGCGCTTCCCCCTGATTACCTGGGGCGACGGTTACTGCCGCGCGGATGCGACAAGCGATTCGAGCGCACAAAGTAGTTGGTGGAATCCACCGAAAGTTCGAGCCTGTATGAGCATGCCTTGGTTGTGGTTGTGCCCCCACACTTATAGCTGTGCCAGCTATCAAAATCAACCGTGGCGTTCTGGACACGCAAAATATCCGGGCCAAACAGCAAGCCGGCGCCCGTTTCATGAGCGTTTTCGGCTCGGGTGCCCTCTGCGCGGCATCGGCATTTCCATGGCCCTTGGTGCAGTTTTGCGCAACCAGATCGCTCCCTGCACAGCGCGAGCCGCGGCATCGCGCGCAGGTCACGGAGAACCGGTGGGGAGAAGCATCCAGACAGCCAGCGCGCCCAACAGCACCGAGAGACATCAGAGATATCGCTTCGTATCGAAGATCGCGCACGACGCAGTGGGGCTTGAACCTGCCGAAGGACGCAGTGGCTTTGTGCGTGGATCAAGAGAGCCCGATTCAGGCGTCCGAACGCAACTAACGTTGCCGATGGGGCGAGGCTACGCGGAACGGGTTACGCCCCGCGGGGGGGGCGGCACTGCTTGCGGCGCGGACACGGCGCCTTGTTCCCGCAAGTGTCGGCGGCGCGATCGCCATCAGGAGTGCCTGGACTTTTTCACTCGGATCGATAAGAACCTGCCGCCGGACTGCCGTACGGTGATTGTGGACGACTACTACGCAATGCGCGACGCGACACTGCCGAAATGCTCCGGCTTGCGCAGACGCTCGCCCAAACTCATTGCCACGATCAGAGTCGAGGAAACGGCACTCATCGTATAGCGAATCGAATGTCCTCCTAGCTGCGCGAACACGCTGCCTGCCTCTGGGTTACGGGCTAGTTACTCCAACGGTTGAATGCGGACCAGATACCCGTTGTAGTCGACATACCAAACCGTGGCTGGATGCGTCGCGCTGTCAATCCAAGTCCTGCGATCGTACGCAAATGGCTCCGGCATCTCGTATACGGTCCACTTCTCTGTCCGGGGATCAAGTCTTACCATCTGCCGTCCGTGCATCACCCCTGCCCACACCTCTCCATTTTTGTCCGGCATAGCTTCATAAAAATCCGTAAGGGGGTTAGGAGCAGTCGGAGGCCAATGTTCTACGATCCGGCCCGCCTTAGCGTCCAGCTCTACCAGAGCACCGTCACCGCCACCGAACCAAGTATTTCCGTACGGATCAAATCCACCTCTCTTGGCGGTTGCCATGTGAGCACCCGTATTCTGGTTGAGCCACTTGCCTGTGCGAAGATCTAGGCGCTCTGCCGTATTCCCCCAGGCGGGCAGCCCGCCACCTCCATAGAAGTTCCCATCCTCGGAGATCAAGTTGTCATAGCTGAAGCTGACCTGAAGTGGGTATGTCTGCAGGATCTTACCTGTTTCAGGATCAATCTTTCGCACCTGAAAATCCCGGCTGTCCCAGATAGATCCATCGGGTGCCAATGCGAAGTTGCCGAATCCGGGCGCATTAAGCGGAACTGACGAATCGATGTGCACTTGGGTGACCTTCCCGGTTTGCGGATCCAGTCTGTCGAGATTATGGGCCCAGTTTTCCGAGAGCCACACAATGCCGTTCTTGTCCACAGCGACCTTGTGTGTCCCGGGCATGGCATCCGGCGTCAAAGGAAGCTTGTACTCGGTGACAATTCCGGTGCGCGGGTCTAATTTCCCGACATACTGGGTCTTATGGCTGCTAAACCAGATGTTGCCGTTCGGATCGCCCGCGGCATCATGAAGAGCCAGTAGAGCCTGAGGCAACTCGTATTCTGTTACAATCACACGGGTTGCTGCTCCTCGTGGGCCGGGGAATACACGCAACGGGTCATCTTGCGACTTCGGCCCTCGGACCCGAGCCAGCCACTTTACGATTATGTTGTAATCCTCATCCGGAGTCGCGTCAGCACGGGAAGCTCCTCCGGTACCTTTGATGCGAACCACTAGTGAAGTGCCAGAGTAGCGGGTCATCCTGTCTACGATTAGACCCCAACTCCGTTCGTCATAGCGGTTCCTGAAAACCTGCTGCCAGGAATGGCACGAAGAGCAGTTCTTCTGAAACGTCGCTTTCTCTTGGACTGAACCCGGCAGATTCCAGAGCAGCTCTGCACTGCTCAGTTGGGATTCAATCTCGGGCGTGGCAGGCAGAGCGTCGGTATCAGAAACCCTCTCGAGCACAATGTCGTCCAGCTTGGTGGCGCGATCAATCTCGACTGAATCTCGTTGGTAAGGCTTGAAGAGCAGTGGGGTGGGGATCCGCAGGGTATACACGCCCGCCTGCATTTTAGGGAATTCGTATCTTCCTTCCTGATTGGTATATACAGTGGTTCTGACCCCGTTCGGCGCGATCAACTGCACCCCGATGCCTTCGGGCGTATCTCCGCTCGAAATCCGCACAGCTCCGGTGGCGCCGCCCGAGAGGTCGCTCTGCACCGGCCACTTGTGCGTCTCGGCTCGATACCAGGGATTCGCTGGTGGATTCTCACCTTCGACACAGCATTTTCCTTCCCGGAAATAAGTCCGCAAGTCCGCTATGTCTAAATCAGATAGCGTGGTGCCGAATGCCGGCATCCCGGGACCGCCATTCTTGATTTGTTCGGTTACCGTTTCATCGTTGACGGGCTTGCCGGTCATCAAGTTCGGCCGTCGATAGAGATCCTTCAGATACGGTGCGCTCTCGGCATATTTGTTATGGCACATCCAACACTTATAGAAGTATATGTTTTCTCCTCGCGCCGACCCACTGTCGGCCACGAGCTTGTAGGTATCAAGTCTGAGCGAGCGCTGGAGATCGTCAGTAGCAATGACCTTGCTTGATGCCACCCCGGCCGCGCGAGGCGTCCTGGCCGCGGCCGAGCGGACAATGGATCCCGCTACGGCTAGCGTGATTCCAATGGCGAGCGCCGCTAGAACTGCAAGTAGTCCCTGTCTCTGGCTTTGATTTGACATATGGTCCTCTGTTCAAAAATCCCTGAGTGAACTCGTATCTGACTTTCTGACTTCTTGTATGCATCGGTTACTTGTACCGTAACCTCTTGCTCTTGACAAGCACCTACTATCAGGAATCACGAGTGGATTTGCTCCCTCGCGTGAGTTGAAATGCCATCAGTTCGGGCACAGGTTATGAGACTCCTTGGCTTTGTCTTCTCCAAACCCCACATTGCAGTAGGGAGCACACCACCCGAATAGGTTGTTCGCATTATGCCGCAGTTTCCCTACCCAGCCCACCAAAAAACGTTGTGGTCGGCGACGGTTTTGATATGGCCCGGCTGCGGTGAACCCTGAGGTGGCGAAGACTAATCAAGACTAATTTGGATAACCCTCCCCTCTGAGGCCCGACTCAGGGAACCTAAGCCCTGGAGGGGACGCAAAGGGGTGTTCAGCATGTCGAGCAAGAGATGGACCTTACATTCCTACGACTGGCTCCCGGCTACGTGGCGCCGGGGACCCAGCTGACGCAGCTTGAAACTAGCCCGGTAGCTTCCAGACGGATCGGTCCTGTATGCCGCAAAAACGGCGTCGTGATTTAGCCTTGCTTCGCTCGTTCAAGGCCACCTGAGCACGAGCTGTCTCGCTGTGGTTCACGGTATCCCCTTTGTCGGTCTCGGCCGTCGGAATTGTAGCGGCGGTTGCGCGTCATCTGCCCACCAATAGGACCCCCGCTGCCCGTCCCGCGTCCTACTACGCCAATGCCAGAGAAGCAGTCCCGAAAACCTGCCTGCGGATACTGATCGATTCGTCATGTCTGATCTCCCGGGACGAGACTTCTTGGTCCGAGCGGACTCTACCGGGCGATGCCGAGAGACAAGCCATCCCGGATGCGGTCTGTTCGAAGTATGCGGACGTTAGCTCAGAGAGTATGGCCCGACGTACAGAGTTCCCGAACTGGGTTTGCCAGAATTCCGAACCGAACGGCATCGGACGCTGAATTTTTGCCGCGTGTCACCCACAATTTACAAAGACCCAATCTCCCCTTAACTGTTTCGGTCCAGTGTCACGCGGTCGGTTCCGTGTTCACTCTATTTTTCCTGAGGAGGAGTGCAGATGTCGCTAAGATGTTTTGTCTCGAAGTCCCTGTACCGCCTGCGCGTGACGTTTGTCGCCCTGACGATCTCCCAATTCACCCTGGGTGGTCCCCTGGCTACATCACTGCAAGCCCAAGAATCTCAGACCCAAACACCCATCAAACACGTGATCGTGATCATTGGTGAGAACCGCACGTTCGACCACATATTCGCCACCTACAAACCGAAGAGTGGCGAACAGGTCGATAACCTTCTGTCGAAGGGGATTATCAACGAAGACGGCACGCCTGGTCCGAACTTCTCGCTGGCGACACAGTTCTCGGCGGCCGACACCGACACGTTCCGAGAGAGCCCTATGTCGAAGTCTCTCTATCCGTCACTTCCCGCACCACTCGTCGGAGGCCCGATTGACGTCTGCAAAGACAATAAGATCTGTACGCTTACCGACGCCACGTCGTCAGAGAACGGTTTGCCGTCCGACTACTACCCATTCTTGTTGACCGGAGGCGCCGGCGCCGGCCAGACCAAGAAGGCTCCCGACTTGCGCATTCCGATCGTGAACAACTTGCCACCGGGCCCGTTCCAACTCTCGTCCAACAGTTTCCCCTATGACTCCTATGCGGCGAGCCCCGTGCATCGTTTCTATCAGATGTGGCAGCAGCTCGACTGCAATGTCTACTATGCCACGATTTGGAATCCGAGCGGATGCGAGGCCGACCTGTTTCCGTGGGTGGAAACCACCGTGGGTGCTGGAGCCAACGGGCTCGCGCAGCCGGCGGGGTTCAGCAATCTAACCACCGGTGAAGGCTCGACGGCCATGGGCTTCTACAACGTGCTGCAGGGAGACGCTCCGTATCTGAAGCTGCTCGCCGACAATTATGCGATGAGCGATAATTTTCACCAGTCCGTTCAAGGCGGGACGGGAGCCAACCACGTCATGCTGGGATTCGGCGATGCGATCTTTTTCACCGATGGAAACGGAAACGCCGCCGTGCCGCCTCACAATGAGCCCGCGGCGACATTCGTTGGAACGCCAAACGCCGGCATCGTAGATGAGGTCGAAAACCCCGACCCGGTGCCGGGCACGAATAACTGGTATACCGAGGATGGATACGGCGGCGGAGCCTTCGGTTCTCCGTCATTCGGAGGAGGCACCTACAGCAACTGTTCGGACTCCGACCAACCAGGGGTCGCAGCGGTTCTGACCTACTTGAGCTCGCTGCCTTATCAAGTCGACCCTAAGTGCGCCCCGGGCCACTACTACCTGCTCAACAATTACAACCCGGGCTATTTCGGGGACGGTTCGAATGCCTACACCGACAGTAACGTGGCCAACACGCCGTTCACGATTCCGGGCTCGCCGTTGCGGAGCATCGGCGACGCAATGCTCGAAAAGAACATCTCGTGGAAATACTACGGCGACCAGTGGAACCAGTATCTCACCGACAAGTATCAACTCAACTTCGGAACAGTTGGTGCGAACAGTGACCAGTACTGCAACATTTGCAACTTCTTCCAGTACTCGACCTCGATTATGACCAACGCTGCCATTCGCACTGCACACCTCAAGGACACCGTTGACTTCTACCAGGACACCCAGAACGGAATGCTTCCTGCGGTGTCGTTCGTCAAGCCAAGCGGCTGGGTGGACGGGCATCCGGCATCGTCGAAGCTGGATTTGTTCGAAGGTTTCACGAAGAAGATCGTCGACGCAGTGAAGAGCAATCCGGACCTGTGGAAGGATACCGCCATCTTTGTCACGTTTGACGAAGGCGGTGGCTACTATGACTCCGGTTATGTGCAGCCGCTGGACTTTTTCGGCGACGGCACGCGTATCCCGCTGATCGTGGTTTCGCCTTTCACCAAGCCGGGCCACATCTCCCACGACTACTCGGACCATGTTTCCATCCTGAAGTTTATCGAGAGGAACTGGGGCCTGGATCCGCTGACCAAGCGAAGCCGCGACAACCTTCCCAACCCGAACTATGACCGGACCCTAAGCCGCTACGCGCCGGTCAATAGTCCCGCAATCGGTGACCTGTTCGACGTGTTCGACTTCGGTCAGCAAACGGGTACCACGACGGCAGCTAGTCCTGCCGAGGCCCCGTCGGCTGGCGCTGGCGTCATCTTCCCCTGGTCGATCACGCCCTAGCGCAGAAAAACCGGAAAAGGGGCGACCTGGCTGTCGCCCTTTTTTCATTTCGGTAGGGCTTCTACTGGACTGTTGCGTTCCTGAACATAATCCGCTCCTCGGCAGTTACGCTCTGTCTGTTTTGTATATCTCGCCTCCCGCAAAATAGCCGCCGACTGGGGCTCGCCTTGGGGAAAAGTGCTCTCTGGATTTGGCCAGCAGGCCAGCGATCAACAGTCCGCCTAGCAGCCTCCCTAGACCAACCACGCGGGCAGAGGAGGCCGCTTGCACGATTGCATCCGCCTGTAATGCCGTGTCGCCCGCCAGCCCAGCTTCAAAATCCGTACAGCTTCGCGGGATTCTCGACCAGAATGGTCTTGCGCTGCTTAGGATCTCGGGCCCAGACCGCGAGCTGGTTGAATACAAGACCATCATCGATCCGATACAGTGGAGTGATGTCGGTGGCTTTGCGGCCGACCACTTGGGCTGGGTGCGGCCAGTCAGTACCCCATAGAACGCGTTGCGGGTTCGCAGCGATCAGCGCCTTGGCAAGCTCTGCGACGTCAGGATAGTTCGGCCCTTGCGTTGAACTGCGGTACGGCGCCGAGACTTTGACGTAGGCTTTGCCCGATCGCACCAGGTTCAGCAGGATCTCGAAGCCGGCCTGCCGGCTGCCGAGCGCGGCTTGAGCTCCACCGAAGTGGTCAAACACGAGCGGCACCGAGGCCGCCATGAGTTGATCGCGCATGCCTTCAATCACAGACAGCCGGGTGTAGATCTCGATATGCCAATTGCGGCCCTTGATCCGCTCAACAGCCGCTTGGAAACGCTCGCGGCCAACAGCGGGATCCGCTTGGCCGACGGTCTCGAGGTTAATCCTTATGCCTCGAATCCCGGCCCGATCCATCTCGTCGAGTGCCGTCTGAGGGGTTTTGTCATCGATCACTGCCACGCCGCGAGCGCTTGAGCCGAGCTGCCTTATTGCGTCGAGTGTGCAGGAATTATCGGTACCGTAGACGCTGGGCTGCACGATCACGACGCGGTCGGTATGCAGCGTTCGATGTAAGGCACGCATCTCGTCGACCGAGGCCGGCTCGGGCGTGTAGATACGCGAGGCGGCAAACGGGAAGCGCGACGAATCTCCGAATATGTGCGTGTGGCAGTCGCACACATGCGCGGGCACTTCGAAATTCACCGGCGTGGTAGGCTGTGAAGCGCTCGCAAGAACGGTGGGCGCGCGCCTAACAAGCGCAGCTGCTAGGGAAACTCCCGCGCCGATGAGAACTTGGCGTCGCGACAGCATTCGAATCCTCCCGCTGGTTTGACCCGATTTTGATGTTTGCCTGCTTTTGCACCAGCAAACCGATGGTACACCAGACGATGTTGGCCTACCTCCCGCATGGTAGAATCCTGTCCTACCTCAGGGCCCAGGCGAGAGACAACGATTCGTTAACCGAGACCAGTCTCGACGAAGACGGGGGCGGAAAAGCTGCGAGTGATTCGGTTCTGCGCGTTCCTGATAGTTTTCACATTTTCTTTGAACGTTTATGCTCAAGACGACAGCCAACCGGTTGGCCGCAGCCAATACGCCTCACGAGAAATTGCTCCTGACCCCAGTGCCGCCGCCTGCCCGGACCAGCCACACTCTCTCACTCAGATCAAAGGCAACCTCTACCGTTGGGTCGGCGGTCCGGCCGGAGCATATACCGGATTCGTACTGACCAGCAGCGACGGCGCCTTGGTGATCGACGCAGGGGGAACCTGCAACGCTAGCTGGCTGCTTGATGAGATTAAGACCCAACTGAAGGTGCCGGTCAAATACGTGATCCTTAGCCACGCCCATTTCGATCATATTGGCGGTGCCCAGGTCTTTCAACAGGCGGGCGCAACGGCGATCGCGCACAAGAATGCCATAGAACCGATCATTGGAGACAAGCTGCCAACCGCCGTACCCGATCGCGTCTTCGAAAGCCAGATGAAGCTCACGCTGGGCGGTGAGACTGTCAACCTCTATCACATCGGCCCCAGCCACTCCAACAGCCTGATCTTGATCTATTTCCCGAACTACAAAGCGCTCCAGTGTGTCGACGTCTGCGAAGCAGGCCGCGCACTTCCCTTTAATGATTTCCCCGACTTCTACTATGAGGGCTTCGTTGCAACGCTTGACTGGGTCGTCAAACAAGATGTTGACATTCTCAACACCGGACACGGAATGGGGACCAAAGAAGACCAACAAGTCGAACGGCAGTACATCGTCAACCTCCACGATCAGGTACTCTCGCTCATCCGCAAAGGGCAGCCATGGGATCAGCTCTACCGCAATGTCACGTTTAGCGACGAGCAAAAAAAGTATCCCAACTACAACGCGAATCACATTTTGAACGTTCTCGGCATGTACCGCTACGTTTCGGAACATCACCGCGGGGTCTGGTAGCGCCCTCGATGAAGGGCTGCCGCACCTGTCGGGAAAATATCAGCTGAAGAATCGCAGACGTAGCAGCCGATGCAATCGACTGGTGTTGACCTCGGTGCGGCTTCAGTTAGGAATGGGGGCGGGATCCGACTGCCCCTGATGCGTAGCCAATAGCATTCACTGCCTGGAGATTCTTGCATCCCGACGCTCCTGCTCGATCCTTTGTTGGAAACATCACTCGACCTGGTCGCCGTACGTCGGTGGCGAAAATCACGCTGAACCTAACCACTGATTCGTTTCTGAAACGCAGAACAAACCATAGAAATCCTACTTTCCAGGCACTCGAGAGCGGGTCGGGTTTCTCAAGGAGCCTTTCCCGGGTCCGCAGGTAAGCTCTGCGGCTCGAGAAGACGGTCGCTACCGTTACTGTTTCAGTCCGAAGCAGTAAACATGGGCGTCCCAGGAGACCACGTAAACGCGCCCCCCGGCGACCACCGGCTCGCTGAAGTGTACCCAGCCGTTGATGATTTTTTCGCTGGAATACAGCTCCCGTCCGGTTTGGGCATCGAACGCGTAGAGGATCCGAAAACCCATTGTCAGTCCAACACTACTACTGACGCCGCTACGTGCCGGTCCAGGTAGGAGTGCGCTTGTTTAGGAACGCATCCATGCCTTCGCGGAAATCGCGACTCAAGTAACACATCAGAATGAGATTGCGATCCTCCTCCGGGCTCATCTTCTCCTTGATGCGGCGCAAGGCTTCTTTGGTGACACGCAGGGTCAGCGGCGCCTGGGAGGCCACGGTCCGCGCCAGTTCGTCGGTCCGACTCTGCAAGGTAGCGTAATCGGGAAGCACCTCGCTCAGCAGTCCGATCGCACACGCCTCCTCGGCATCTATCAGGCGGGCGGTGAAGATGATGTCCTTGACGCGCGCCGGCCCCAGCAGAGCCGCCAGCCTAACGTAGTTCGACATCGACAGACAGTTGCCAAGAGTGCGACCGATCGGAATACCAAAGCGGGCATTTGCGGCGCCGATGCGAAGATCGCAGCAAGCGGCAATCGTGGCACCGCCGCCGGTACATGCCCCAGCGATGGCGGCGATGGAGGGAACGGGAGAACGCTCCAAAGCGCTGAGCACGTGGTCGATTCGCGCTTCATAATCGAGGGCGTCCTCGGCGGTGGAAAATGCCTTGAACTCAGAAATATCGGTGCCCGCGGCGAACGCTTTCTCCCCCGCGCCCGTCAGCACCAGGACCCTGACGGACGAATCGCCCTCCGCCTGCCGGCAAATCTCCCCCAGCCGTTCGTACATCCGGAAGGTGAACGCGTTGCGTGCCTCCGGACGATTGAAGGTGATGCGGCCGACGCCATCCTTGATCTCGTACAAGAGGTCTTCGCTCATGGCGTGACGGCCTTATTGGGTTCTGACATCTGGACGGCACCCTGCGCCGCCATCTGGTCCAGCTCGGCGTCAGAGAAGCCGTGGTCGCGTAGCACTTCCCGCGTGTGCTGGCCGAATACCGGCGCCGCCCGGCGCACGCCGCCCGGCGTATCGGAGAATTTAATGGGCAACCCGATGGCCGTCACCTGTCCGGCCGTCGGATGCGTGGTCTCCACAATCATATCCCGCGCCAATGCCTGCGGATCGGCGTGCATCTGGCTCACGTCCAGCACAGGCCCGGCCGGAACGCCCGCGTCCTCCAGGCGATGCAGCCACTCGGCCGAGCTGCGGCACCTGAACAACGGCGTCAGCGCCGCTTGCAGCGCCGGCAGATTGCGCATCCGCTCGGCATTGTTGGCAAAGCGTGGATCAGAGCCCAGTTCCGGTGCTTCGAGCGCCTCCAACAACCGCAGCCAATTGCCTTGATTAGCCGCTCCAACGGTGATCCAGCCATCGGCCACGGGAAACGCCTGATAGGGCGCGTTGAGCGGATGCCCCGTTCCCATCGGCCCGGGTGCCCGTCCCGTCGCGAAGCAGATGGCCGATTGCCAGTAGGTGTGGATGATTCCTGCCTCAAACAGCGACGTGTC